>JACCDY010355562.1_pt1 | contig 40387 bp, 42 predicted proteins | sample 7446391 | NCBI WGS metagenome assembly JACCDY01 (sample SAMN15323451, study PRJNA562643) | freshwater metagenome | isolation source: river surface water | place: USA:Blue River Watershed | collected 2017-08-18
ACTTGATTAATTCATTAACCGTTTTTATAAAAATTAAAAAAACAACCCTAATAGAAATAGTACTTTTATTTACTTATGCCCCCGGCAGGATTCTAACCTGCAACCGCTGGAGCCGAAATCCAGTGCGCTATACAGTTGCGCCACGGAGCCAAAAAACTTTTACTATTTATTGTACAATAAACGTATTTGTTGTTGTATCGCCATTAGCTATTTGACGAAGTTTCATTTCTTTATTGGTCAACCTAACAATAGTATTTGTCGACGTACCCGAATTATCTGTTAAAATCAATGATGATTTATCTGCATTAAACGCCCATGTTCCAGTGGTCGTATATGGAACAGTGAAAATCGTATAATTAGCTGAAAGTGTCTCATCATCTTTTAAAGTCATTTTCATAGTATACGTTGAACTTAAGGGGGTTTGATCTTGCCCATTTACTTCAACTTTAGATAATGTCCAAGTATTCGTAATACGATTTTTCTTTGAAATCAATGAAAATCCTGGGCCTTCCTCATATTTCCCACAAGAAACAACAACCAAAGTTAGTAAAGCCAAAACTAAAAACTTTTTCATAGCAATTATTTTCAGCAAAGATACAACAGAAAACCGAAAAATTGAACGTTAACAACCCGTTATTTTGTAATTTTGAATCAAATTTAACGAATGAAAACTATTGTATCCGCCTTGTTATTAGTGATGGCATTTGTTTCTTGCACTACACAGGAAGAGAAGATTATTGTTAAAAACGCAAGTCCTAAAAAGGAAAAAACTGAAATTAGCGTTGTTCCAAATCGCATGCTAACTGTTGAAATCGAAGGAATGTCTTGCGAAATGAACTGCGGAGGCTCGATTCGAAAAGGGTTAAAAAAAACAGGTGCTGTTTCACGGGTTGAATTTGTTTGGGTAGAAGAGGCAGAAAAACAAGTGACTAAAATTTCCTATGATGACAAAAAAATTGATGAAGCAAAAATAGTAGCTCTTATTGAAAAATTGAATGATGGTCAGTTTACCACACATGGCGGAAAATCTGAAAAAATCGGTTCTTCAGCACCTTCCAAATGAAATTAAATTATCGCGAAATTGGTTCAGGACAACCGTTAGTAATTCTTCATGGCCTATTTGGATCTTCAGATAATTGGCAAACCCAAGCCAAAAAATTCGCTGTTTATTTTCGCGTTATACTTGTAGACTTAAGAAATCACGGTCATTCTGCATGGTCAACTGATTCAAGTTATGCTTCCATGGCTGAAGATGTATTTGAATTGATGCAAGAACTAAAACTGGAAAAAACCATTCTTTTGGGACATTCCATGGGGGGGAAAGTAGCTATGCACATAGTTCAAGCTCATGAAAAATCAATTAGCAAATTGATTGTAGCTGACATGGGGATTAAAGAATATCCGCCTCATCATCAACATATTTTAGAAGGGATTCATTCGGTAAAATTGGAGGATGTCGCATCACGCGGTGAAGCAGAAAAACAACTAAGTCATTACATTGATTCAGAAGGAGTCAAACAGTTTTTACTTAAAAATTTATACTGGAAAGAAAAAGGAAAGTTAGCTTGGCGCATGAATGTGGATGTTTTAGAAAATTCAATGCCCCTCATTTTATCTCCACTACCTGAAATTGAAGTATTTACTCCTACTCTTTTCATTCGCGGCGAATTATCGAATTACATTTTAGATGAAGATATTCCGGAAATTGAAAACCTTTTTCCTGATAGTCAGTATATAACTATTTCTCAAGCAGGACATTGGGTTCATGCCGAAAAACCGGATGAATTTGTAGATGCTGTGCTTGCCTTTTGTTTACGTTAAAAAAAACAGGAAAATTGTGCCTTTAATTTAAGATATTAGATAATTTTACGTCCATTATGTCAGATTCATTACACAAAAAATCATTAGCAGGAGTACTAATTACCATTGGAATTGTTTTTGGGGATATAGGAACCTCACCTTTGTATGTTTTCAATGCAATTACCGGAGGTGGAAAAAACTTCAATGAAGATTTGATTATGGGAGGATTATCTTCTGTAATTTGGACCTTGATCTTGTTGGCAACCGTAAAATATATCTTCTTTGCATTAAATGCTGATAACAAAGGAGAAGGTGGAACTTTTGCTCTTTTTGCTTTATTGAAAGACAAGAAAAAATGGATTATTCTTCCTGCATTAATTGGATGTGCCACACTTCTCGCTGATGGATTCATCACACCAGCAATTTCTATCTCTTCTGCGGTTGAGGGAATTGGTAACGTGAACCCAGATTTACCTATCATGCCCATTGTAATCGGAATTATTCTTGTATTATTTTCCGTTCAGCAATTTGGTACCGATCTAATTGGAAAGGCCTTTGGCCCGGTAATGCTTGTATGGTTTATTTTTCTAGGGTATTTGGGTGTTATAAATATTTCTAAAAACTTGGAAGTATTGAATGCTTTCAATCCTTGGTATGCCTACAACCTTGTCATTAATGTGGAAGGAGGGTTTTGGGTTTTGGGTTCTGTATTTTTATGTACTACTGGGGCTGAAGCCCTGTATTCGGATTTGGGACATTGTGGCAAGGGAAACATTCGAATTAGCTGGTCATTTGTTTCAATCTTTTTAGTAATTAATTATTTAGGTCAATCTGCTTTATGTTTAAGTGACGGTTTCAAATTAGCAGAAAAGGAAACGATATTTTACGCCATGGTTCCAAAAGACATGATACCATTTGCGATTATTATTGCAACCTCCGCTACGATTATTGCTTCTCAGGCTTTAATAACAGGAGTATTCACCTTGATGAATGAGGCGATTAAATTAAAACTTTGGACGAACTTAAAAGTAAAATACCCAACGAATCACAAAGGGCAGATCTACATTCCATTTGTGAATTGGTTTCTCATGGCAGGATGTATAGTTGTTATTTTAATTTTTAAAGAGTCCACTGCGATGGAAGCATCCTATGGTTTAGCTATAACGATTAATATGGTAATGACGTCCCTTTTATTAGGTTTACTTCTACTTTATAAATACCCGAGAGCGAAAGGATTTTATATGTTCTTGTTTGGTATTTTCTTGATTATTGAAGGAGTGTTTCTACTATCCAATTTAGGTAAAATTGTGCATGGAGGTTGGTTTACTCTAATTTTAGCAATTGCCTTTTTTATTATGTTATTTTTGTTTTTCAAGGCACGCCAATTACGTTCATCAATCACAGAGTATATACCGATGGATCAAGTTATTCCATTGATTACAGCTCTTCAGAATGATACCAATATGTCTTTCGAGGCCACCAATATTGTATTTCCAACGCGAAGTACCGATTGCAAGCATTTGGATTCAACCGTATTCTATGCTTTGTTTAGAAAAAAACCAAGAAAAGCGGGAGTTTATTGGTTCGTTCATGTGGAAATCTTGGCTGAACCGTGGGGCGTGCATTATTCAGTAAATGAAATCATTGACAAATCAGCCTATTACATTACCTTACAATTTGGATTTAAAGAAGAACACAGAACGGAATTCTTGATTCGTAAAATCCACGATAAAATGGTGGAAAAAGGAGAAATCTCTGGCGATAGTGTTTTTCAAAGCATGAAAGGGCGTTTTAACGAGCCTGATTTTAAATTTGTTGTACTGAACTCTCGTATTTCAACGGATAATGATTTAACTGCTTTCCAAAAACTTTGCGTGAAGGCTTATCGTTTCGTAAAATCTACCGGATTAAAACCAGCAGAAGATTTCGGCTTGGATAAAACCAATGTAGTAGTGGAATTTGTTCCCATTACGGTTGCAGCTAAAATTCAGCAAGACATCACGGAAGATTATGAAGATTATTCCAAATAAGTTAATTCTTAAGAATTAATAGAGATAAATCAGTATTTTTTATCGGATATTTTACATCTATTTCATTTTTATTTACTAACTTCAAGTAAAATACTTACTTATGTTAGATAAAATTCAATTAGAAAATATCCTTTTTTTGGATATTGAAACCGTACCACAAACCTATTTGTATCAAGAGGTTGACGAAACCACCAAACACTTATTTGAAGCGAAAACCCGTGCACAAAAAACCGAATTAAAGTCCTACGATGAAATCTATAACGAACGAGCGGGTATTTTTTCTGAATTTGGAAAAATAATCTGCATTTCAGTGGGATATATTCGCAGCACTTCAACCGGTGAACGAACCATGCGATTAAAATCATTTGATCATGCGGATGAAGAAACATTATTGCGGCAATTCAAAAAAATGTTGGAAGATCATTTCTCTAGTCCAAATCATATTTTATGTGGACATAATGCCAAAGAATTTGATTTTCCTTATATATGTCGTAGAATGTTGATTAATGGGATAAAAATTCCAGCCATTTTAAATTTAGCGGGTAAAAAACCGTGGGAAGTAAATCATTTGGACACCATGGAATTGTGGAAATTTGGTGATTATAAAGCCTATACTTCCTTAGCTTTGCTTTGTCATGTGTTTCAAATACCTACGCCCAAGGACGATATTTCAGGCGCTGACGTAGCACGTGTTTATTACGAAGAAAATAATTTAGAACGCATCAGTCGTTATTGCGAAAAAGACGTGATTGCTTTAATTCAATTATTTTTAAGAATGAACGGTCACTCATTAATTGAGGAGGAACTAATTTCAATTGCCTGACCTGGCAGTTTATTTTAACTTGTCAGCAAAAACTTTTTTAAATTTTTCCACTTTCGGCCGCACCACGGATTGACAATATGGGTTTTCCGGATTCAATGCGAAGTAATTAAAATGATATTCTTCTGCTTTGTAAAAAGTGGATACTGGAGCTATTTCTGTTACAATAGGTTCGGACCATACTTGGCCTTGAGTTAACTGATTCATATAAAATTCAGCTTTTTCCTTTTGCTCAGGTGAATGATAAAAAACAACGGATCGATATTGAGTTCCAATATCTCCACCTTGTCGGTTTAATTGAGTTGGATCGTGAACAAACCAAAATAATTCGAGAAGTTGATCGTATGAAACAATCGTGTCATCAAAAATTACCCTTGCCACTTCAGCGTGCCCCGTGTTTCCTGAGCAAACTTCTTTATAAGTAGGATTAATTGTTTGTCCGCCCGTATATCCCGGATATACATCGATTACTCCTTTCAAATCTTTAAAACAGGCCTCAACGCACCAAAAACATCCGGCACCAAAAGTAGCTTCTTGAATCATTTTTCAACTTTTTTAAAAACCAAAGCTACGGAATTGATACAATATCTCAATCCGGTTGGCTCTGGCCCATCCGTAAATACATGTCCCAAATGGGCATCACATCGAGCACAAGATACCTCATCTCGTATCATTCCAAGTGATGTATCCCGTTCAATTATCACATGTTGCTTCTTGTATACTTGAAAATAACTCGGCCATCCTGTACCTGAGTTAAACTTGTGAGAACTTTTGAAAAGCTCTAACCCACAACAATAACAACAATAAATACCTTCTTCCTTATTCTCTTTAAATTTATCTGTAAAGGCACATTCTGTTCCTTGTTTTCTTGTGACATCATATACCTCCTTGGGTAAAATTTTCTTCCATTCCGCATCAGACTTTTTAATCTTCAAACTATCCGGATATTGACCGGTATCTGTTGATGATAAAGTGGATTGTTGTGCACATGAAGCACTAATTAACGCAACAAAAAACAAAAAAAATACTTTTCTCATTATTGAATGACAAACAAACCGAAAAATTGTTGAAACAACTTGGAGAAATTCACCTAAAAATGAAGGTATTGTTAAAATAATACAAAACTCTCATTTTTTTTAGTAAATTCGAGCCTGAAACTTAAAAACTAAATATGGAAAATTCTGTTCAAAAAGGTCACCCAAAGGGTCTCTATTTGTTGTTTGTAACTGAAATGTGGGAACGATTCTCGTATTATGGAATGCGAGCAATTTTAATGTTATTTATGACAAAAGCGCTTCTATGGGATTCCGATTTCGCTTCCGGATTGTATGGTAATTATACAGGTTTAGTTTATCTAACACCATTAATTGGAGGGTATATTTCTGACCGTTATTGGGGAAATAGAAAATCAATTTTTATCGGTGGGATAATTATGGCAATAGGACAATTCATGTTGTTTTTTAGTGCCAGTTCTTTAGGAACGTCATTCGCTTCGATTACTTTTTTTGTTGGGCTATTATCACTAATCATTGGTAACGGTTTCTTCAAACCAAATATTTCAACTATGGTAAATCAGTTATATGCGCCAGGAGACAAACGAGTTGATGGAGCATTTTCTATTTTCTATATGGGAATTAACTTAGGCGCATTCTTTTCTCCTTTAGTTTGTGGTACACTTGCTGAAAAAATTGATTATCGCTGGGGATTTTTCGCTGCAGGAGTAGGAATGGTTATAGGTGTAATCGTGTTTGAATTATTAAAAAACAAATACATTGTAACTGCTACTGGAGAACCTGTTGGAATGAAACCAAAACCTCAAGAAATTGAAACAAAAACGGAAGAAAAAACTAATTCAGGCTTTGACTTTAAAAGATTAGCTTTATGGTTATCCGTTTACGCTTTATTATGGTTAGGTTTCATGTTCGGTCTTGGATTCAACTTTGTTTCAACGCTCATTTTTGCAACCTCTATTGCAGCATCAGGATTTGTAATAACTGATCCGAGTTTAAATAAAATTGAAAGAGAACGTATTATCGTAATTTACATTATCGCTTTTTTTGTGATTTTCTTTTGGTCTGCATTTGAACAAGCCGGTGCTTCTTTGACATTATTTGCTGATCAACAAACAGATCGCACTATTTTTGGATGGGAGATGCCTGCTTCTTATTTTCAATCTGTCAATCCATTAGCCATCATAGTTTTAGCTCCATTATTCGCGATTTTATGGGGATATTTAGGTAAGAAAAACAGAGAACCTGCCTCACCTATCAAACAAGCCTTTGGTTTATTCTTATTAGCGATTGGATATTTAATAATTGCATTTGGCGTTCAAGGAATTGAAGGTTCAGCAAAAACGAGTATGTTCTGGTTGTTAAGCATGTATTTGGTTCATACAATGGGTGAACTTTGCTTATCGCCAATTGGTTTATCAATGGTAGCTCGTTTATCCCCTCTTAGGCTAGGTTCATTATTAATGGGAATCTGGTTCATGAGTAATGCTATGGCTAATGATTTTGCTGGTATGTTAAGTAAATTATACCCGGAAAAAATGGTAAGTGTTGAACAAGTTATTTCATTAGAAACACAATACAAACTAAAATTGGTTGACAAAAGTAAAAAGGATAATAAAACCATTGAAAATACTGAGAAAATCAACAATATTGAAAGTTTACCGATCTCTTCAGTTAAATTCGATAAAATCAAGGATGAACAAATCAAAACCACTGTTTATGAACAATTAGCTGGTAAAGCCACAGTAAAAGAAAAATCCTTGTTTGGAATCACAGTGAATTCTTTATATACATTTTTCATGGTGTTCGTAGTTATGGCAGGAGTTGCAGCAGTAATTTTATTCCTCCTTTCGAATAAGTTATTAAAAATGATGAACGGAATCCGATAAAAATAATCCTTAGATTCTATGTTCAATTTTAAAAAACACCCGAAAGCATTACCTTTCTTGTTCCTTTCTGAAATGTGGGAACGTTTTGGTTATTATTTAATGATCGGGATTTTCACCCTGTATTTGAAAGATGCAGTGGACGGTTTCGGGATGACCGAATCTGAAGCTTCTGATTTATATGGTACATTTATCGCTTTCGTATTTCTTACTCCCTTTATTGGTGGATTACTAGCGGATCGGGTTTTAGGGTACCGTCTGTCCATTAATATCGGCGGATTAATGATGGGAGCGGGATATTGCTTAATGGCCGTTCATGATCTGAATACCTTGTATATTGCAATGTTTCTGGTAATCATGGGAAATGGGTTTTTTAAACCGAACATATCTTCCTTGTTAGGTAATTTGTACAACAACGAACAATATAAAAATCAAAAAGACGAAGGATATAATATTTTCTACATGGGAATAAATATCGGCGCATTCGTTTGTAATTTCTTTGGTGCAGCATTATATAACATGCTGGGTTGGGGTGCTGCATTTATGGCTGCTGGCGTTGGAATGTTTGTTGGATTGGCGATTTTTTGGTTTGCAACAAAACATATCAAAGAAGTGGACGTGATTAAGCCGAAATCACCCAATGATATGCCTCTATTGAAAATCTTTGGTGTGGTATTATTTCCTGCATTAGCTTTTGGCGTAATCGGTTATTTCTTACCTGAACCAATAGTAGGATCTCATAGCACCGATGCTTTTTTATTTGGATGTATTCCGGTAATTTTCTTCTATGGAAACCTTCTTTACAGAGCACCAGCTGAGGAGAAAAAGCCAATGGCCGCTATGTTAGCCATATTTTCCGTTGTAATCGCTTTTTGGGCGGTTTTCAAACAAAATGGTTCTACGTTAAATACATGGGCAGATCGATATACGGATAGAGAAATTCCTACATCTATGGTTTCCACTATGAGTAATTTACAATTAGTGGATACCATCACATACGCAAAAGATAGTGTGGTGGTTATGGATGAACAATTTAGGGTGAAGGATAAAAAATTAAAGGAATTTAATTACCCATCCTATTTTAAAAACATGCCCAATGATCAACTTCCTAAAGAGGGAAGTAATTTATTCCTATTCAATACAAATTTATTTCAGTCGGTAAATCCATTTTGGGTAATTGCATTGACTCCATTAGTGTTAGCTTTCTTTGCTTTTTTAAGAAGAAATGGAAAAGAACCATCAACTCCCGCTAAAATTGCTATTGGTTTGTTAATTTCAGCTTTGTCTTGCCTTGTGATGGTTTGGGCCGTAGAATACAATGCAAATGGAACTATAAAAGCAAGTTCTTGGTGGTTTATTTCATCTTATGCAGTTATTACCATTGGAGAATTATTTCTGAGTCCTATGGGTCTTTCTCTAGTGAGTAAATTAAGTCCCCCAAGGATTACAGCTTTAATGATGGGTGGATGGTTTTTGGCAACCTCAATTGGAAACAAACTATCTGGAGTACTAAGTAGTTTATGGGATGGTTACTCTGATAAAGCAAACTTTTTCTGGGTTAACGCAGCATTTTTAACAATTGCATCACTCATGATGTTTTTAATGCTTCGATGGTTAAACAAAATTTTCAAAGAATATACCTAGTCCTTTTCTATAATCACTGGGATAAGTTTATCCACTAGTATTAATAGTGTAAAAAGTGAAAGTAAACTCCAATCAAAGGGGGTTAATTCTTTTGTAATAAAATCCCATCCGAAGAAATAAATTCCTTGTAAAAAATAAAACAAAAACAAAAAAAGCAAGTAAAAAATGGTGTTTTGTTTTCTTCTCCAGAACATAACTAAAGCAACCATAATAACCAGCCAAATAAAGACGGAAAGAATATGATGTACTTTTAACGCCCATATTAATTGGTCAAATGTATATCCCAATTTCTGAGAATTAGCCGAGATTAATTGATCTACTTGAATTTGTTTTTGATTAAATATCAAAGAGCGAAAAAAAACAGATATTCCTCCCAATAGATGCCAAATAAAAAAAATCAGTGCAATAATGGAATTGATATAAAAAAAGTACCGCACATAGATTACAGGAATATCATCTCCAAGAATTAATCTTTTCAATTTCACCAACAATGGCACAGGACTTTGCATAAAGTTTTCGTCAAATGGCTGGTCAAAAATTTTCATCTTGGGCTTGTATATTGTAATTTCGTACTATGCAAAGCTACTTGGAAGAAACGAAATATCTCAACTTTAATAATCCCCAATTTGATGTTTTTTTTAACAAGTTTCATTCGGTTCCCAACGAAAAAGAAAATGCCATTCACTTGTACGAATTTGTACGTGACTCATTTTTATATGATCCATACCACTTAGACCTGAGAAATGATTCCCTTCAAGCCAGTTCAATTGTCTCTAAGAAAAGAGCTTGGTGTGTTGAAAAAGCCATTGTTTTAGCTGCTTGTTTTCGAAAGGTTGGAATACCTTCTCGACTTGGATTTGCCATTGTTAAAAATCATATTGGTGTCGAAAAATTAACACACTACTTAAAAAGACCAGAAATTGTTTTTCATGGTTATGTTGATGTATTTATAGCAAACAAATGGTGTAAATGCACACCGGCTTTTGACACACGAATTTGTAGAGTGAACAAAGTTGATGTACTTAGATGGGATGGAACTTCTGATTCTTTGTTTCAAGAATTCGTGCATGATCAAAAGTACATGACATATGAACATCAATATGGTGTTTTTAACGACGTTCCTATTGAATTAATGCATGATGAAATGAGAAAATACTACCCTCATTTATTTGAAGAAAAATACGATTCTAAAGCGTTCTCATTTCACTATAACCCATGAATAAATTCAACATAATTAAGGAATTAGGTGGGCAAAAAAAACGAAAATTCAGTTCCGTTTTTCTGGTAAGTAGAAATTCAGATCAAGAAAAATTTGTTTTAAAAGAGGTAAAGAAGAATGAGAATACCACAATGCAACAAGAAAAGATCAAACAAGAAGCTCAATTTCTAGGCGACGAGCCTTTTTTACAAAAAACCATCGATTTTTGGGAAGACACTCAATCTATTTTTTTATTAAAAGAATATGTGGTAGGGGAACCATTAGATAGTTGGTGGAACAACCAAAACACACCGAAATTGGAACGATTAAAATTCCTGTTATCCGGCCTATCACCTATTTTCAATTATTTAAAAACCCATAAAATAGCTCATAATGACATTAAACCAAGTAATATTTTAGTTACAACACATAAAGGAACAACCGAATTTGTGCTAATTGATTTTGGATTAGCATTTCACTATCCAACTGATCATGATTCCTCGATTTTATTCGCCTTAGGTTTTGCAGCCCCTGAAGTTGTTTTATCAAAGAATAATTGTGTAAATCACTCCAGCGACTTATTTTCATTAGGGATTTTAATCCTTTATTTATGGACAGGAAAACTTCCTTTATCTCATCCTAACCCTACGGTTTTTACTAATCTTCAAATCACCTATCCCATTAAGGATTCTGGTAATATACCCACCGATGTATTTCGGATAATATCAAAAATGTGCCACAAACATCTATTTAGATTGCCACCCAACCAACTGCCAGAAAAGGAGGTGAGTAACGGGCTACTAGAAGCACAAAACCTACGCTATCAATCAATTAACGAAATAATTGATGACCTAAATAAAATTAAGATAAAATCTTGGTGGAATTTTCTAATAAAAATCTTTTCTAAATCCAATTGAGGTTACGAAAAGAATACGTTGATTAGGAAAGTAAGACGTTTGAATATTTCCATTACTTGGTGAAGCAAATAAGATATAGTCTAAAGAGGCATCCAAATAAATAGTACCAAATGTTGGCATGGTATATTTCAATCCTCCTTGTAATCCTAGGCAAATACTCAAGATAGTCCCTTTTCCTAATGAAGTTTCATCTAGTGAATAATTGGTTTCATTGTATTTAGCAACGCGTGAACCTATATTGTTAACCATCAACATTGTTTTTCCTCCTCCATATCCTGAAAAGCCATTATCAAATCCATTTCCAATATATGAACGCGTACCTCCTTCAACCATAACATAATTAGTTTTATTGAGATAATTTACAGATACTTGATAGGGTGAAACAGAGAAATCTTTACCCACAGCCACAGCTTGCAATGAATCCTCTTCAAACCTTGGAAAAAAATAACTCACGCGTCCAAAAAATGTAACTTGATTATTCTGAGGTAATTCACCCCCTAAATGAATACCATAAAAAGATTTCTTGACTCCGAAAGGATTGAGCATACTTCCCCCACCAGAAATACTAACTTGACTAAATACAATATTTGTCATTAAAAGTAAAAATGCGGTTAATAATTGTTTTTGCTTCATCTTTTAATAGTTTATTGATAACAAATGTAAGTTACTTTTCTGTTTTTCCGAAATTTACGCGGGCTTAACTAATATTTCTGCAATTTTTTCAGCACATTTCATTCCATCTATGGCTGCCGAAACAATGCCACCTGCATACCCAGCACCTTCACCACAAGGATATAGACCACTAATTTGCACATGCTGAAATGATTCCCTATCACGTGGAATTGATACAGGAGAAGAAGTTCGAGACTCTGGGGCTAACAAAACGGCATCAGGTGTTACAAAGCCATTCATTTTTTTTCCAAATTCAGCAAAGGCTTTTTGAAGCCGTTGTGTAATAAAATCAGGAAATAATTTAGTTAAATCAACGCTGACAACTCCCGGTTGATAAGATGTTTTGGGTAAATCAATTGATTTTTTTCCAGACATAAAATCAGTCAACCGTTGGGCGGGAACCTGTTGCGTTTTGCCTGCCATTTCCCATGCCTTACGCTCTATCTGTTTTTGAAAATCCAAACATAAAAAAGGGTCATTATTGTCTTTAGAAAGATCCTCAGGACTAACACTTACAACTATTCCAGAATTGGCATACGGGTTATTTCTTTTAGAGGGGGACCAACCATTTGTTACTACCTCCTCTTGCTCTGTGGCGCATGGAGCAACAATACCTCCCGGACACATACAAAATGAAAAAACTCCTTTTCCATTAACCTGCTCTACCAATGAATACGAGGCCGGAGGTAAGAAATCATCGTTCATTCTACCGTGATATTGAATGCGATCAATTAAAGACTGACTATGCTCAATCCTCACTCCTAAAGCAAATGGTTTTGCCTGAATTTCTATCCCTTTGTTGTGTAATAAATAAAATATATCACGCGCAGAATGGCCGGTGGCTAGTATTATTTTATCAAATTCAAATTTCTTAGAATCATTGATTTCTATACCCGTAATCGCATTATTTGAAATCGAGATATTCGTTAACTTCGCATGAAAATGTACTTCGCCTCCCGCTTGAAGAATGGCTTCTCGCATGGTAGTTATAATTGCAGGTAGTTTGTTGGTTCCAATATGAGGATGAGCATCCACAGTGATGTCGGGTGAAGCTCCAAAATGAACAAACCAATTCAACACTTTGTCTACATCCCCTCTCTTTTTCGATCGTGTATATAATTTACCATCTGAATAAGTACCTGCCCCCCCCTCTCCGAAGCAATAATTGGATTCTGGATTCACAATCATTTCCTTATTCAGTTTAGCCAAATCCCTTCGTCTAGTACGAACATCTTTTCCACGTTCAAAAACAATTGGTTTCAATCCAAGTTCAATTGCCCTCAATGCGGCAAACAAACCAGCCGGACCCGCACCAATAATAGCAATTCTTTTCGCATCCGCTACTATATTTGGCTCAAACAAGTTCTGAATTCCCTCAGAAAATGGGGCTTCATCAACAAGAAAAGTTCCTAAGATTAAAATATCTTTTTTTCGAGCATCGATGCTTCTTTTTTTCCATTTATAATTCAATTTAGTTGCATCTAATCCTGAAAGATTCGCCAAGGATCGTCTGATAAAATCATCATCCTTAGCCTGTTCAGGTAGCATTTTAAATTGAAATTCAGCGCTCATTATCCTTCAAATATTACAGATAAAAACCAAAGTTTATTGTATAAACTATGGATGGGTTTAGAGACCGGAGTATTATCCTGAATAAACGTGTTCCTAAATCCATGGGAATATTTTAATTCGAAGGCTAATTTAAAATAAGGCAAAAAGAACTCAACCCCACCACCTACTTGGTATTGAAAATCATGTTTTCGAATTTTCACATAGGGATCTATGAAATTTTGAGCCGCTTTCTCTTGTGATTGTAAATCAAGACAATATTGAGCCCCACCCAGAAAATACGCGGTAAAATTATTATATCTCAACGTTCTGTATTGAAACATCAAGGGAAAATCTAAGCTAGTTGAATTGACTCTTTCCTCCTCAACGATATCAAAATTCTTGGTTGTATCGGGATTTTCATAGGTATACAATAAGACTTTTTCCTGAAACGAGAGCGAGGGCATAAAACGTAACCTAAACGTGGGCTTCCAAATTTTCATAGTGGTTAAAATACCTACTTGTCCGCCAGGTTGCGCTTTTGTTGTTAATGCTTTCACTCCAAATTGCTCATAGGCATTAAGAACAGGCAAGGCAGAAAAATCGGCTTGATTAACTCCCAACATAAATCCAAAATGGAATAGCCTATCATCAAATTTCCGATAATTCCACGTCTTATATGGTTGACTAAAAAAGTCAAAAGAAATAAAGAGTAAAAAGAGTAAAATGAATTTTCTCACGTTTTCAAAACGAATAAATTTCCTGAAAATTACATTCTATTACTTTGTTCCCGAATAAATGGTTGCAATCCCACCTGAAACAGTGAAAGAAGACACATTTTCAAAACCTACCTTTGTCAATATATCACGAAATGCTTGTCCCTCTGGAAATACTTTTACTGATTCAGGAAGATAAGAATAGGCTCGTTTATCCTTTGAAAAAAGTTTCCCGAAAAAAGGAATTAAGTAGTTCGAATAAAACCCAAATAATTGTTTAATTGGAAAAGACTTAGGTTTAGAAAACTCTAACACAATTGCCTTTCCTCCTGGTTTTAAAACACGCAGCATTTCAGAAAGACCCTTCTCAAGATTTTCAAAATTCCTTACACCAAACCCTACTGTAACAGCATCAAACACCTCGTTTTCAAAAGGTAAATTCTCCGAATCACCCAAACGAAGAGAAATAATATGATCCACTTCCTTTGCCTTCATTTTCTCCATTCCCACTTTAAGCATCCCCTCAGAAATATCGACACCAATGATGTTGTGAGGATTTATTTTTAACGCTTCTAATGCAAAATCACCGGTACCGGTAGCAATATCCAAAATTCGTTTTGGTTTCAGTGCTTTTAATTCTTTAATGGCTCTTTTTCTCCAAAGTTTATCTATTCCCAATGATAGAAAATGATTTAAAAAATCATATTTTGCCGAAATGTTATTGAACATTGTAGCCACCTCTTGCTTTTTAGAGGAACTTTCATCACCATAAGGTTTCACAATTTTGTCTGACATAGTATCACTTTAACAAGTTAGGTATTGAATAGTTTTAACATTTCTGATTTTAATTCATCTGGTTGAATACTTACAACGCCTGATTTTTCACAAACGATACCACCAGCCAAATTAGAAATTTGAGCAACCTCATGAATAGAACAACCTGAAACAAGACAAAGAGTGGCAACAGCAATCACTGTATCCCCTGCTCCACTTACATCGGCAATATTTCGGATGTGAGCATCAAAATAGGCTACTTTTTGGTGATCAGAAATGGCAACACCATATTCTGAGAGCGTAACAAAGGTGTAGGTATTATTTATTTTTTGATGCAAAACACCAATAGCTTTTTCAAAATCATTTTTTTGCTCAGGAAAGGTAAAATGCATGCCTAAACCATCCTTAAGTTCCTTTAAATTTGGTTTGAAGAGTGTTACCCCTTGGTAAGAAAAGAAATGATTTTTTTTAGGATCTACAGTAGAAACGACATTAAACTCCTTGCTAAATTGAATGATCTTTTCGATAACCTTTTGCGTTAGTAAGCCTTTATTGTAGTCTTCAAAAATTACCGCATCAATACCGCTCGTAAATAGAGTATAAATTTGTGCTAAAAAGGCATTTTCATCTTCTTCCGTCAAGTATTCCTTTATTTCCGAGTCGATTCTCAACAATTGCTGTTTATTCCCAATTATTCGCGTTTTAACAGTCGTTTTTCTTTTCGATGAGGTATACGTTGCAGCACTATTTATATTTGCTGATTGGCACAATTGTTTTATCTTCTCTCCATGACTATCGTTGCCAATAACTGAACCCAACAACACTTGGGCACCAAGGGCAACAATATTTAAAGCTACATTGGCAGCCCCCCCAAGCCTATCCTCCTCATTGCTCAATTCTACAATTGGTACAGGGGCTTCAGGTGAAATCCTGCTTACTGTGCCAATCATATATCGATCGAGCATAACATCACCGACAACAAGTATTTTCTTGTTCTTGAACGACTGAAAAATTTCTTCTATATCCATGAAATTAGTTTAGCTCAATTTTGCTAATGCAGAATGAATTCTACGCATTGCTTCCAGTAAAGTTTCTTCTGAAGCGGCATATGAAATTCGAATACAATTAGCATCTCCAAACGCTTCACCAGTTACCAGGGCAACAAGTGCCTCGTCCAACAAATAAAGACATAAATCGTTTGCATTTTCAATTATCCATTCCTGATACTTTTTACCAAAAAAATGAGAAATATCTGGAAAAACATAAAAAGCACCTTCAGGTAAATTGGTTTTTACTCCATTCATTTCATTGAGCTTTTCCAATACAAGATCACGTCTACGATGGAACGCATCGATCATATCATTCAAAATCACAGGGTCCGCATTCATTGCCGCAATCGCCGCTCTTTGGGTTATTGAGCAGGTAGCAGAGGTAAACTGTCCTTGCATTTTATCACACGCACTTGCAATTTCCTTAGGTGCTCCAATATATCCTAACCTCCAACCAGTCATTGCCCAAGCTTTAGATAATCCATTTACCGTAACAACCTGATTGTAAACTTCTGGAAATTGAGCCAAGCTTTCATGTTTACCTGAAAAATTGATGTGCTCATATATCTCATCACTGATAACTACAATTTGAGGAAATTCTTTCAATACTTGAGCGAGCTCAAATAATTCTTGTTTACTATAAACAGAACCTGTTGGATTACAAGGGGTTGAGAAAATCAACATTCTTGTTTTTGAGGTAATCGCATTTTTTAACTGAGCTGCCGTAATTTTAAAATCCGATTCAATCGTTGCCGGAATCACCACTGCATTGCCTTCCGCTACTTTAACAATTTCTAAATAAGAAACCCAATAAGGTGCAGGAATTATGACCTCATCTCCTGGGTTAATAATACTCAATACCACATTAGCAATAGACTGTTTTGCACCTGTTGATACAACAATTTGATCTTTGGTATAGGTAAGTCCGTTATCACGTTTAAACTTGTGTGCAATACTCTCGCGTAAATCATCATAACCAGCAACTGGCGTATACATGGTGAAATTATTATTCATCGCATCTAAAGCAGCGTCCTTAATAAATTGAGGAGTAAAAAAATCTGGTTCACCAAGCGATAAGGAAATAATATCTTTTCCGGCAGCCTTTAATTCTCTGCTTTTTCTAGACATGGCAATAGTTGCCGATTCTTCCATGGAATTTATTCTATCAGAAAGTTGAATCATTTTATGAGGTATTTAACTATGCAAATCTAGGAAATCCAATTAGGATTTAAAGTTATTACAAGAGAAAGTTTAAAATAAAAAAGTATAATCACATCGATTACTTACCTTTTTTCTCCCTCCTTTTTAACCATTATTATTAAAAAAGAAGTATGTTTGTGAATAGATGTTAGGCCTAGTTTAACATTTAGCTTTATTAAAACATAAATTATTTAACTATGAAGAATAAAATTATTTTGGCTTCTGCATTGCTGTTGACAAGCTCATCGTTTGCACAATTATTTTCAGATGACTTTGAATCCTATGCAGTTGGGTCTTTTATTGGACCACAAAGTACTTCTTGGACAACTTGGTCGGGTACAGAGGGTGGAAATGAAGATGCTGCTGTAACAAATAATCAAGCAAGTAGTGGTACAAACTCCATTTATCTATCATCAACTGCCGCAAGTGGTGGCCCACAAGATGTGGTATTAGACTTTGGTCCAGTTTACAACAGTGGCATATTTACTTTTCAATCCGATTTTTATGTCAATTCAGGAAAAACAGGTTATTTCAATTTTCAAGCTTCCCCAACTATAGGAACAACATGGGCCTTGAATGTCAATTTCGATGCTGGAGATCTTTATATTGATGATGGATTAACATCAAATCTAGCCGTTAGCACCTATCCAGAAGCTTCCTGGTTTACTCTTAAAATAGAAGCAAACCTAACATTAAAGGTATGGAAAGCCTATGTAAATGGTAACTTAATTGGCACTTGGATAAACGGGGTAAATGCATTGGCTTCCACTGACTTTTTCCCTGTGACAAACAGCCAATTTTATATTGACGATGTTAGTTTTGATCACCAACCCTACACACTTTCTGTCGTAAATGGTATGACTGCCATGGTAGACATGGGTGGAGAAATTGCCGGTCAAACCGTAACTCCTAAAATCACAATTGTTAATGCTGGTCAAACGGCGATTAATTCGTTTGATGTAAATTTAAATTACGGTGGAACTAATTTCCCTCAAAGTGTAAGTGGTGTAAACATTGCCAGTACAAGCAATTATGCGGTAACCTAAGCAGGATTAATCTTGGTAGCCGGCAATCAACCGGTAATCGCTACTATTTCTAATGTAAACGGTGGTACAGATGATATAAGCAGCGACGACACTTTAATTTCATCAATTAACCCGATAGTTCCTGCAACTGGTAAAATGGTTGTGAGTGAGGAAGGTACAGGTACCTGGTGTCAATGGTGTCCGCGCGGTGCTGTATTTATGGATCAATTCAATACAAAATATAGTGAGTTTTGGGCTGGAATCGCTGTACATAATGGTGATCCAATGACTGTCACAGATTATGACGCTGCATTTGGTGGACTTATTGCTGGGTACCCAAGTGCATTGGTAGACAGAGGGACTGATGTTGATCCATCAGGGATGACACCAGATTTCTTTGATCGATTACAAACCCCTCCTGTGGCAGTTTTGACAAACGGCGCAACATGGAATTCAACAACCAGAGAGTTAAATGTTTCGGTAACAGCAGATTTTGCTTTAGCTGCAAATAATAACTACAAACTAGCTTGTGTATTGACCGAAGATGGCGTTACAGGAACAGGTTCTGGATACAATCAATCCAATGCATACGCAGGCGGAGGAAATGGAGCAATGGGCGGTTTTGAATCGTTAGGCAACCCGGTACCTGCAGCACAAATGGTTTATGATCATGTAGCTCGTGCAATAGCACCAAGCTTTGCAGGATATGCCAATAGTTTTCCTGCAACCGTTGCAGTTGGAGACCAACATACAATCAATTTCTCGTTCGTTCTTCCAGCTACTTGGGATGAAAATCAAATTCATATTATTGGGATGATCATAGCTCCGAATGGTAGAATTGATAATGCTGGAAAAGCAACAATTACAGAAGCAGTTAACAACGGGTTTCAAAGTGGTAGCAATGCCGGTTTATATGAGCCATTAGCAAGTCAATTAGATGAAATGGTTAAAATATATCCAAATCCAGCTTCTACGAATGCAACAGTTTCAATAAATTTAATTTCAGAATCTACGATCGAGTTAAACTTATTAGATGCAACAGGAAAAATTATTTCTACTAAAAACTACGGAAATTTGTCTGGAGCTTGGGATTTGAATTTAAATACGAGTATGTTAAATTCAGGAATCTACTTAATTCAATTAGAAATAAATGGAACTAAAGTAACCAAACGATTAATCATCGAGTAATTTTTTTTTCATACATTAGAAAAGGCTGCCTGTATAGGCAGCTTTTTTTTTGACCATAGATTAATTTGTTTTGTAATTTTGTACAATGAAATGGTTAAGCAATCGGATAAGCGTTAAAAAGCATGATGGATACACAACTATCATCATTACCCCTATTCAAAATTTTTGGGTAAATCTACTCATGGGAGCTTGGCTAGGAATGTGGGTAACCATTGGAGCCGTGGTTATCGCCTCATTTTTTCTCTTTAATCTCACGTATCAGGAAGAAATTATATTGTGGGTTTTCTTATCATTTTGGGGATATTATTTACAAAAAATTAGTCGTTCGTTTCTTTGGTTATTATATGGTAAAGAATTGATTAAAATAGATGAAGTTGGTATTAATTACAAACGATCTATTTTTAAGTATGGTAAAACCCATGTTATTTTTTTCGAAAATATCGCATCTATAACTTCGCGCTTTCCTGAAGAGAAGTCATTAGAATCCGTTTGGGAATCTTCACCATGGATAAACGGAGGAGAAAGAATTTTTATTGAAACTAAATTGAAAACCTATTTAATCGGAAGAAAATTAACTAAAACAGAAACTGCGGGGTTGATAGATCTTTTAAAGACAGCAATTAAAAAAGCTAAATAGGTCATATTAGATTCAAAGTGTTTATTCTTTTTTTCAGTTTTTTAACATTTTTTTATGTCTCGCTCTTGCACGATTCAAATTATACAGATACTTTTGTCTCGAAAAATAATATTAACCCTTAATTTCAATTAAAATGAAAAAAGTATTTTTAACATTAGCAGTAGTTTTAGCTACAAGTACAGTATTAGTTTCTTGTGGTGGTAAAAAAGAAGCATCAGAAAACGCAACAGTTGAAGCAACAACTGAAGAAGTTGCAGCTCCAGAAGAAGCTCCAGTAGCATCTGAAGAAGCAACAGCTGAGGCTAAAGCTGAAGTGAAAGCTGAAGAGAAAAAGAAATAATCTTACACTCTAAGAATTTATAAAATAGTCGCTCAATTGAGCGACTATTTTTTTTTATACCACTTCCATCTCAATTTTTATTACTAACTTAAAGTATGGAAGATTCGATCAATACAATAAAAATTACTGAATTATTTGTTAACCAAACCAATCGAACTGTTTTTCTTACAGGAAAAGCAGGGACTGGTAAGACAACTCTACTTAAGCAAATTGTTCAATCCACTCAAAAAAATACCGTTATAGTTGCACCTACAGGTATTGCCGCATTAAACGCCGGTGGGGTAACTATTCATTCCTTTTTTCAACTTCCATTTGGTGCTTTTATTCCAGAAGCAAATTCTCCTGCGGATTCATATCAGATTAAGCACGAAAATAAAACTTCGCTAAAACGTCATTTTAAAATGAACAAAAAACGGATTTCTATCATACGAAATCTAGAGTTGCTTATTGTTGATGAGGTGAGCATGTTACGAGCTGACCTATTAGACGCTATTGATTGGATGTTAAAAATAATTCGAAGGAACAATGATCCTTTTGGTGGAATTCAAGTATTATTTATTGGCGATCTTCTACAGCTCCCTCCTGTTGTTAAAAACGAAGAATGGAATTTGTTGAGGAATTATTATAAAGGTGTCTATTTCTTCAACTCTCACATCCTAACTGTAAATCCTCCTTTAATAATTGAATTAACTACTATTTTCAGACAACAAGATAATCAGTTTATCAATTTATTGAATAACCTACGACACAATTTCATTACTAAAGAGCATGTAAGCCTGCTCAATGAAAAAGTGATAGTCGGCAAGAGTGAGCTGGATAAAACAGGATACATCACCTTATCAACTCACAATTCCAGAGCAGATGAAATAAACATGCGTGAGCTTAAGAAAAATAATTCAACCTCCTTTTTTTACTCCTCAGAGATTACTGGGGAATTTCCAGAGTATATTTACCCCATTGATCATCAACTTGAACTTAAAGTTGGCGCTCAAGTTATGTTTATTAAAAATGACATTGGCTTCGAAAAAAATTACTATAACGGAAAAATTGGTGTAATATCCCAATTAAGTGAATTTGAAATAACCGTGTATTTCCCCGAAGAGAAGAAAAAAATTAGTGTAGAAAAATACGAGTGGTCCAATATTAAATATACATTGAATGAGGCCACACAAGAAATCACCGAAGAGGTAATTGGCACATTTGTTCAGTATCCATTAAAACTTGCCTGGGCCATTACGGTTCACAAGAGCCAAGGACTAACTTTTGATAAAGCAATTTTGGATGTAACAGATGTATTTGCACCTGGTCAAGCATATGTAGCCTTTTCACGCCTGAGATCATTAGATGGATTAAAACTACTTTCACCCATAGAAAACAAATCTATTTCATTAGATCAACAATTGATAGATTTCACCTCTCACGAAACGAATTTAGCCCAATTAAATATTCAATTACTCCAAGAGACTCGCCGATACCTATGGCAAAGGCTGCAAAAAACATTCGATTGGTATTCAATTATTGAAATGATCAGTGTTCATGCAGCAAGTTATAATGGTGCCTTATCAAAATCCGAGAAAGCAAAAAATCATGATTGGATAAAAGAAATTGTAAAAAAACTCTCGAATACTCAGGAAGATTCTTTTAAATTCCGAAAACAGATTGATAAACTATTTCAATCGGGTACTGAATTACCATTCATCAATGATCGCACAGATGCTGCCTATCATTATTTCTTTACTATTTTCGATGATTTGCTCGGCCAATTTTATTTTAAATTAGGAGAACTAAAACTTATAAAGAAAACGAAACAATATTCAGACGAATTAGAAGAAATTTCTGAATTGCTTTTTAGTAAAATTATTGAACTTAAAAAAACGCGTGTTTTAACCGAAAAAATAACTTTTGGTATTGAAATCACTCAATCACTTTTCAAAATCCCAGAAATAGAAAACTATCAAATCTCTAAAATCAGTTCGACCCAACAACTTTTACGTCAACAAAATAAAAATTCTAAACTCCTCTTGGATACCATTGATTTTGAAACAAAAATTTTAAGTAAAAAAACGAATTCAAAAAAACCAAAATTAAGCACAATTGAAACAACCCTTGAATTGATTAACGCAGGAATGAAAACGCAAGAAATCGCTAGTTCTCGTCAGTTGTCAGAATCAACAATTTATAGTCACATCACTCAATTAATTAGAGCAGAAAAAATAACTTTATCAGATGTTATGGAATCAAAAAGAATTTCAGAAATTCAACAATTGGTTGAAACAATCAATGGCAATTCGTTATCTCAAATTAAAGCTCAGGTTGGTGATCAGATTTCATGGGATGAGTTACGCATCTATCAAGCTTCCACAATCATCTAAATAAAATCCGAAATGGAAATTGCTACAGAATCAACATCTCCATTGATGGGTGGAGATATTTTCTTTATGGCTACTTCTAATTTATCACAAGAAGCTATTGTATTTTTAATCTTGTCATAAATACGCATGCCAACGTGCTCAATTAATTTGGATGATACAGCCATTTCAACTTCAACAAGTTTATTAATAACTACATAGTCAATTGTTTGAGATAGGTCATCATTCAATGCTGCTTGGGTGAAATCTGTCTCCAATTTAATATCTACCTGGTAGTGACCACCAATTTTAGTTTCCTCAGGCAAACAACCATGAAAAGCATACACTTTTATGCCAGAAACAAAGATCTGGTGTTTCATTATTTGGAGGAATCTACGAATTCCAACCCTGTGTTCATACGACGTAGTACTTCATCTTTCCCTAAAAAAGAAGCAATGTCGAACATTCCGGGCCCCATACCAACCCCAGAAACTAATAATCGAAAAGGTAATAAAACAGAACCAATTCCAACATTTTTAGTCTCCAAATATGCTTTAAAAGCACTTTCTATTTCTGGGGCTTCAAAATCCTGAATATTTTCCAATTCAATTAACCAACCCTTCATATAGTCCGTTGTTTCAGCCTTCCATTTCTTGGAAATGATTTCGGTATCATACTCTTTCGGAGCTTCAAACAAATATTTTCCTTCTGAAACGATATCTGCAACGAAGGTGGCTCTTTCCTTCATTAATCGACAAATCTCTGCCAATTTTTCAACTGGTAATGAGGTAGTAATTAAATGTTGTAATTGCTTAGCTAATTCTAAATCAGGGGTAGCTCTAAGGTATTGCTGTTGAAACCATTTAGTTTTATCCGGGTCAAATTTAGCTCCAGCTTTGGATACCCTTTCAAGTGAAAATGTATCAGACAACTGTTCTAAGTTAAATATTTCTTGGGTTGTTCCAGGATTCCAACCTAAAAAAGCAAGCATATTAATAAACGCTGCAGGATGATACCCTTTTTCTCGATAACCTGAGTATAATTCACCTTCAGCCGTGTGCCAATCAAGGGGAAATACAGGGAATCCTAATCGATCACCATCTCTTTTGGACAATTTCCCATTACCATCGGGTCTTAGTAACAAAGGTAAATGAGCAAACTCAGGACAATCCCAACCAAAAGCTTCGTACAACAAATAATGTAAAGGTGCCGATGGCAACCACTCCTCACCACGGATCACATGACTAATTTTCATTAAATAATCATCTACAACGTTAGCTAAGTGATAAGTAGGCATCCCATCGCTTTTAAACAAAACCTTGTCATCCAAATTATTGGTATTTACAACCACCCAACCCCTTATGATATCATTCAAACGAACATCTCGATTACGAGGCATTTTCATTCGAATAACATAAGGTTCATTAGCTTGTAACAATCGATTTACCTCATCAGCAGGTAGTGTCAACGAATTGCGTAAGGAGGTACGAGTAATACTGTTATATTGCCAATTTGGCATTCCCATTTGCTTTGCCTGTTCTCTAACTTGATCCAATTCTTCAGCCGTATCAAATGCATAATAAGCCTTGTCTTCCTGAACTAATTGTTCCGCATATGGTTTGTATAATTCCTTTCTTTCTGATTGAACATAGGGTCCAAAATCCCCACCGATTCCTGGACCTTCAGTAGGCATGATTCCACACCATTTCATCGATTCCATAATGTAATCTTGAGCACCTGGGACAAAACGAGTTTGATCTGTATCCTCTATTCGAATAATGAAGGTTCCATTATTTTTTTTAGCAAAAAGGTAATTATATAATGCTGTGCGCACTCCGCCCATGTGCAATGGACCAGTGGGTGAAGGGGCAAATCTTACGCGAACAGGTTTGGACATACTATTTTTTTTGCAAAGATAAAAGAAATGCCTAAAAGGTCGCGAGAAGCATTGAGTCAAATGACAAATTTTATTTTTTTTTGTGCTAAAATCTGTTTTGACGGCTTGACAATCAAATTATTCACTTCAAAAACAATTAATTTGATTTTTTATTTCTATTTTTGCACCCTTGAAATATACAATTATGCTAGAAAATTTTTCATTAGACACAATAAAAAGCAAATTTCAAAACGATTCTCGTTTTAAATTTGGGACGCTGATCGCTGGAGGAGTATTATTACTTGTATTAGGTGGCTTAGCGTATTACCAATTTATTTGGAAAGCAAAAAATAATGAATCTAAAAACGCATATTGGAAAGGATTAAATTATGCCGAAAAAGATTCTACCAATTTAGCAATCAATGAATTAACGAAAGCAAAAAAGAAATATGATGGATATATTGGCGGTGAAATTGCTCAATTTGTACTTGCTAGACAATTCATGGCAAAAGGAGAATTTAAAAAAGCGTTAAAGGAATTAGAAGAAGTAAATCTTGACGATTCGTTTTTATCCGCAATGCGTCTTGGATTATCTGCTGATTGTCATTCAGAATTAAAAGACTACAAAAAAGCAGTCGAAACATACCTTGAAGCTTCAGAAACTAATACAAATGATTATACCACGCCTATGTATTTATTTAAAGCTGGTCTTCATTCGGAAAAAATTAACGACTTCAAGAAAGCTACTGAATTGTACACAAAAGTAAGAGATGAATATCCAGCTTATGCAGGTCAAAAAACAATTGACAAGTACATTGCTAGGGCTTCCGGAAAAGTTGTGAAATAACAACTAGATGGCTACCGAAAATCGAAATCTATCTTATTTCAATCCATCTGAGATACCTAACGGTGAAAATTTCAATGTAGGTATTGTAATATCGGAATGGAATTCTGAAATTACATTGAATTTATTAAAAGGAGCAGAACACGCTCTTCTGTCATCTGGTGTTAAATCAGCAAATATTACTAAAGTTTTTGTACCTGGTACCTTTGAACTACCATTAGGTGCTCAACACCTTTTTGAAAACACGGAAGTTGATGCTGTTATCGCAATTGGTGTCGTTATTCAAGGTGAGACTAAGCATTTTGATTTTGTATGTGAGGGCGCAACCAAAGGAATAATGGATGTTAGCCTTAAATATAATAAACACATTTCTTTTTGCGTGTTGACTGATTTAAACATCCAACAATCAATTGATCGCTCAGGCGGAAAGCATGGTAATAAGGGAATTGAGTGTGCCATTGCTTGTTTAAAAATGATAGACCTTCAAAAAAAACTTTCTAATTAATCCCCATGACTTTAATTAAATCTATCTCCGGCATCAGAGGTACAATTGGTGGAGCACCTGGTGAAGGCTTAACACCTGTTGATGCAGTAAAATTTGCTTCAGCATACGGAACTTGGTTGAAATTGAAAACACCTAACGCAGCGTTAAAGGTCGTTATTGGAAGAGATGCACGATTATCCGGTGATATGATTAATCAATTGGTTTGTGCTACACTCTGTGGATTAGGTATTGAAGTAATTGATTTAGGACTTTCCACAACACCAACGGTAGAAATTGCCGTACCATTAGAAAAAGCCCATGGTGGAATTATCCTCACAGCTAGCCACAATCCCAAACAATGGAACGCCCTTAAATTATTAAATAACAAGGGAGAATTTATTTCTGGCCAGGATGGATCCGATTTATTAGAAATAGCAGAAAAGGAAGAATTCAACTTTGCCGACGTAGACTCGATTGGTACATATAGAAAGGATGATTCCTATTTACAAAAACACATTGATTTAATACTAAATCTACCACTTGTTAATAAGGAAGCGATTTCTAATGCTAATTTCTCAGTCGTAGTAGATGCTGTAAATTCAACCGGAGGGATATTCATTCCTAAACTTTTGGAAGCCCTTGGAGTAACTAAAATTACTGAATTATATTGTGAACCGACCGGTCATTTCCCTCATAATCCTGAACCATTACCAGAACATTTGACAGAACTTTCTGCATCTGTAATTGACAACAAAGCGGATTTTGGAATTTCAATTGACCCGGATGTGGATCGATTAGCATTGGTTTGTGAAGACGGAAGTATGTTCGGAGAGGAATACACCTTGGTAGCAGTCGGCGATTATGTTTTAACACACACACCAGGAAATACCGTTTCTAACATGTCATCAACACGCGCGTTGAGAGATGTAACGGAAAAATGGGGACAAGTATATGCTGCTTCTGCCGTGGGTGAGGTAAATGTTGTAGTTAAAATGAAAGAGATATCTGCTGTTATTGGTGGTGAAGGGAACGGAGGAATCATATACCCAGAGTTGCATTACGGTAGAGATGCATTAGTTGGAATTGCTCTTTTTCTTAGCCATTTAGCAGAAAAAAAATGTTCTGTAAGTACGTTAAGAGATTCATATCCAAAATACACCATTTCGAAAAACAAAATAGAATTAACTCCGTCTATCGATGTAGATAAAATCCTTGTTGAAATGACTAATAAATACAGTGATTTTGAAGTGGATACAATCGATGGTGTGAAGATTTATTTCGATCAAGAATGGGTGCACCTACGAAAAAGCAATACCGAACCAATCATTCGCATTTACTCGGAAAGTGAAAATAATGAAAAAGCACAGCAATTGGCTGCACGAATTATAGAAGAAATTAAAAGCTTAATTTAACTGTTTAACTCTTCAATTTTTTGAAGAACCTCTTCTAATCCTTCTTTGAATTTCTCAAAATCTTCTTTATATAGAAAAATTTTGTGTTTTTGGTAATTTTCGTAACCATCTTCACTCGTTACCTTTTTACTTTCGGTAACTGTAATGTAAAGATCATTGCTTTTTGTTGATTTAACATCAAAAAAATAAGTGCGTTTTCCTGCCCTTACTGCTTTTGAATAAATCTCATTGTTTTGATCATTAGACATATACTCCGTTTTAACTCTACAAATTTGTAGTTTTTTTTTAGTAATCCAAGTAAATGACGATTAAATCTGCGTAATAGTTTCTTCACACATCTTTAAAATTTTTCTCACCTCTTCCAATGTTGGTGCCTCAGCATAATTTCGAAGAACAGGCTCAGTTCCTGATGGCCTAATCATTAGCCATCGTTGATCATCAAAAAAATACTTGAATCCGTCTGTAGTCTGAAGTTCTTTCACTTGGTACTCTCCAAAATGAGTATATTTATTCTGAGTACAATTGTCAATTATTTTACTTTTTAATTCCTCTGTAATGTGAAGATCATTTCGTTCAAACTTAAATTCTCCCACTAAATCATAAACTTCAGCAATTAACTCATCGAGTGTTTTACCTGATTTTGCCATGAACTCCCAAATGATTAAACCCATCCATATACCATCGCGCTCTGGAATATGACCTTTTACTGCTATTCCACCAGATTCTTCCCCTCCTAAAAGCACATCTTCTTTAACCATAATTGAGGCTATTTCCTTAAACCCAATTTTTGTAACTCGTTGCTCTAGGTTATAGATTTGACATAGTTTATCAACACGAGGTGTAACACTGAAGGCAGTAGCCACCATCCCTTTAATATGTTTATACTTAACTAAATAATGAATTAACAATAAGATGATATGATGAGAATCTACAAACTCCCCTTTTCCGTTATATAACCCAATTCGATCTGCATCTCCATCCGTTGCTAATGCACAATCAATATTTCCTTTAGACTTTATTAGTTCCTCTAGTTCTTTTAAATTTTTGGCAATTGGTTCAGGCGCTTGCCCTTTAAAAGAAGGATTGTATTCACAATGAAGCAATTCAACTTCAGGAAGAATTTTTGGAATTACGTTTTGACCTGCACCATACATTGCATCATAAACTAATTTCAACCCAGATTGTCTAATGGCATGTAAGTCAAAATTTGCTTTTACATGATTGATATACATCGATTCCAAATCAATAATCTCAAGCCTACCTTTTGCTTGCTCGCTACTTAAATCAATCTGCTGATAATGCACAGTTGACTGATCTGGAATCGAATCTTCAATTTCTTGAATGTATTCTGGCTGTAACGGACCTCCAAAATCTGCTTTAATTTTATATCCATTATACGAAGGTGGATTGTGGCTTGCGGTTAAAATAATACCGATTCTACATCCATAGTTTTTTGTACCTAGTGATAACATTGGGGTTGAGATAAACCCTCTATTCATATAAACAGTTATTCCTTGTGCTAGAAAAACTTTTGAAGCGGTTTCCATGAATAATTCACCGGCAAAACGACAATCATGTCCAATTGTGATTTTGGGTTCCACGGATTGATTTAGCAACCATTTACCTGTTGCTTCCGCCACTCTTGCCACATTTTCCACTGTGAAATCTTGAGCTATAATTGCTCTCCAACCATCCGTTCCGAACTTAATTTTCTCTGACATTTATTTTGTTTTATATAGTAGTTAAATATCCCTTTTCAATTTCCAGTAAATATCGCTGTATCGTGTTTTCTAACCCCAAATAGAGGGAATCTGAAATCAATGCATGTCCGATTGATACTTCTTGAATGAAGGGAATTCGTTGAATCAAATAGGATAAATTATCCAAGCTCAAATCATGCCCCGCATTAATTCCTATGCCCAATTTATTTGCTTCTAGAGCAGCGTTCACAAAATCAATCACAGCTAATTCTTTATCAACCTTATAATTATCAGCGTAAGGCCCGGTATAGAATTCAATTCTATCAGCACCCAATTCTTTTACCACTTCTAATTGATGAATTTCGGTTCCCAAAAATAAGGAAGTCCGAACTCCCAAATCTTGTAATTGACCAATAATATGTTGTAAAAACTTTTTGTTTTCAAGTACATCCCAACCCGCATTGGATGTTAACACACCGGGAGGATCCGGAACCAGTGTAGCTTGTTCTGGTTTAATCTCTCGAATCATTTTTAGGAATCGATCATCAGGATAACCTTCAATGTTAAATTCTGTAGTTACTACTTCCTTAAGCTCATATACATCCTGCTTTGTAATATGTCGCTCATCTGGCCGCGGATGTACCGTAATACCTTGAGCACCGAAACGTTCACAATCTATCGCTACCTGACAAACATTTGGTGTAGCACCTCCCCTTGCATTTCGTATCGTTGCAATTTTATTGATGTTAACGCTTAGTTTTGTCATTTTTCAGGTTAATTTTGCTATCCCAAATGTACAAACTTCATTTATAAATTAGTACTTTGGTCACAATATATGAGAGCAATTGATTTAATTACTGAGGAAATCCCTCCTTTGGTTCATACAGATTCAGGTGAAAAAGCTATAAATTGGATGGATGAATTCAAAGTTTCGCATCTACCTGTTCTGAAAAATGGCAATTTTGTTGGAGTTGTCTCAGAAGCGGATATATTAGACAAATTGGATGAATCTGAAACATTGGATGCCTTATTTGATCATTTACCTCGTCCATTCGTTTTCGATCATGTTCATGTATATGAAGTACTTTATAGAATGTCAGAATTCAAATTAAGTATAATGCCTATTTTGGATGAAAATGAAAACTACTTGGGTTGTACAAGCGTTCATGTCTTAATAAATTCCTTAGCTTCAACCGGTGGAATTAAAGAACCAGGTGGAATCATTGTTCTTGAAATGAACTCTATCGATTATTCTCTTGCTCAAATTGCTCGAATTGTCGAAGGAGAAAACGCAAAAATATTAAGCTCGTATATTTTTAGCTCGACTGATTCAACACGTATTGAGGTGACATTGAAAATAAATCAAAGTGATTTAACTCGTATTATTCGATCTTTTGAACGATATGAAATTGAAATAAAAGCTACTTTTCAAAAAGGAATGCATGAAGATGACGTTGTTTGGCGATATGATGCATTAATGAACTATTTGAAATTTTAACTATGAGAGTAGCGATTTACGGAAAAAAAATCACTAAGCTAACCATCCCAACTTTCCTAGATGTATTTGCATTTCTAGAGGAACTTGGATGGGATATTGTCTTGGAAAAGGAACTCAAAGAAGTACTAGCATCTAAAGCTGGATTATCAAAAAATTACGACACCTTCTCATCACACTTGGATTTCTACAGCGGAATTGATTTGACTTTAAGCATTGGAGGCGATGGTACCTTCATAAAAACAGTTAGTTTCATCCGAAATTCGGGTGTGCCAATTATGGGAATCAATACAGGTAGACTTGGTTTCTTATCTAATATTTCCAAGGATCAAATAACAGAAACGTTATCCAAAGTCAAGAATAAAGAATATGAATTTCAAAAACGTTCTTTACTGAGGGTCTATACAGAAGAGGATTTATTTGGAGAAGATAATTTTGCTTTAAATGAATTAACCATTCACAAGAAGGACACTTCATCGATGATTACGGTGCACGCTTCACTTGATAATAAGTACCTAAATTCTTATTGGGCAGATGGATTAATTATTGCTACTCCCACTGGATCAACAGCATACAGCTTGAGTTGCGGAGGACCGATTATAACACCCGGATGTCAAGTTCATATCCTCACCCCTATCGCTCCTCATAATTTGAATGTACGACCAATGGTTGTTCCTGACCATTTACCAATTGAATTGAGTGTAGAGGGAAGAGATCGTAAATCACTATTAAGCTTAGATGGCAATTCAAAAAGTATTCGTCAAGGAGAAAAAGTTATTGTGAAAAAAGCAGAATTTATGATCAATGTTATTCGTTTCGAAAACAATAATTTCCTCGACACAATTAGGAATAAGATGTTATGGGGAATTGATACAAGAAATTAAACTCCTTCAGGCCGGTTCATTTTTACCCTACCCATTCAGGTTATAAACATCGCTTATTTATAAATAAAAGCACACACCCTTTTTTCGAAATAAGATTTTAAATATATTCGTTCAAAAAAAGTATGTTACGGAACAAACCAAAATCTTTAGTAATACTTGGCATTTTAACTATTTTAAATACTTCCCTAGCACTATTTAGTGGGTTAGTAAATCTAGTTAGTGGTCCGCCCAGTGCTGATCAAATAAGAAAAGAAAATCTTGAAATGGCAAAATCTATTGTTGATTTCAAAAAACTTGACCCACCCCCTGAAGCATTAGAATTAGTTGAGAAAATTCAACAAATTAGTGTAGCTGTAAATGATAATTTCCTTTTTTTCACTAGTGTATCCGCCTTATTTTCGTTAATTGGATTTTTAAGCGTAATATTTATGTTTAGACAAAAAATATATGGTTTTCATGCATACATTGTATATAGCTTACTTTCTTCTACTTCCATTTATTTAATACTATCTCCTTCAGAAGTCCCAACACCATTGATTATTTTAAATCTGTTGATTGCTGGGGTATTCATTTATTTATATTCCAAAAACCTTGCTTGGATAAAAAATGATACATTACCATCCAATAACTTTGACTTATGAGTACACCGTTAATTATTAGTGTTCTAATTTGTTATTTTTTGGTATTAATCGGTATTTCGATTGTAACATCTAGAAAAGCAACAAGTGAAACCTTCTTCACTGGAGATAGACAAAGTCCTTGGTATTTAGTAGCATTCGGTATGATTGGTGCATCTCTTTCAGGAGTAACCTTTATTTCTGTGCCTGGTAAAGTCATCAATGATGGAATGGCCTATTTTCAGGTTGTATTAGGGTATGTTTTGGGGTACGTTGTAATTGCACAACTATTAATGCCTTTATATTATCGATTAAATGTAACATCGATTTATGAATATTTAGAAAAACGATTGGGATTCATCAGTTATAAAACAGGTGCTGCATTTTTCATACTTTCCAGAACCTTAGGATCAGCCATTAGGCTATATTTGGCTACAATTGTATTGCAACTTTTTCTTTTCGAGGGCTTGGGAGTACCTTATTGGATTACAGCCTGCATTACCATTCTACTCATATGGGTTTATACCTTTAAAGGTGGAATTAAAACCATTGTATACACAGACACCTTTCAAACATTCTTTTTAGTAAGCTCCGTTATTATTTGTACCATCATTGTAGCTCAAACATTAAATGTAGATTTTATGGGGCTTTGGAATAAAATTTCCGCAACAAAAACTTCTACAGGACAATCTCTATCTCGAATTTTTGTTTTGGATGATTCGAATGCAAAAAATTACTTCTTTAAACATTTTTTTGGAGGAATGTTTCTTGCTATAGCCATGACAGGACTTGATCAAGATTTAATGCAAAAAAATCTCACCTGCAAAAACATTAAAGAAGCTCAAAAAAACATGTACTCTTTCACTATCGTTTTGGTGGCTACCAATTTTTTGTTTTTAGTGTTGGGCGGTGCCCTTTATGTATATGCAGCTGCTAAAGGAGTTGATTTGCCGTTAAAAACAGATCATACCTTTCCCACACTGGCTTTAACAGAATTTGGAACAATAGCCGGCATTTTCTTCTTACTTGGAATTACTGCTTCATCTTATGCTTCCGCTGATAGTGCATTAGCGGCACTTACAACCGGATTCTGTATTGATTTTCTAAATTTTAAATCAAGGGAAGAAAAAAATAAAAAAAGAACGATGTTATTCGTACATATAGGTTTCTCCTTACTTTTCCTCTTCATCATTCTAGGTACCAATTGGTATATTGAACAAAATCCAAAAACAGACATCATTGATATGATTCTAACCTTAGCATCCTATACTTATGGACCTTTAATTGGTTTATTTGCTTTTGGGATCTTCACTAAACGTAATCCACTAAATGTTTTTGTCCCTATTATTTGTGTGTTAATACCTCTTATATGTTACATAACTGATAAAAATTCCATTGAATGGTTTAACGGGTATAAATTCGGGTATGAAATGCTTATTATAAATGGTATTCTAACGTTTTCTGCCTTATATTTCAGTTCTTATTTTACGAATAAACAATTATTAGCTCATGAAAATTAATTTAAATGATGCAGGCTTTCATTTAAAATTTGCACCGTTAACTTTAACTAGACCTGTTGGAAATATTCGCATTGGAATTTTAACAAATGATGAGCGATGGAAAAAATTGATAGAATCGTTTGATAATTCAAGTGAAATAGAAATCGGTTATACTACTGAATTGTATTTGCAAAAAAAGTTTCCTAAACTGGATAAGGCTATAGAAGTAAATAGCTCTATCATACCCAACGAAGAAATTGTTGCTACCTTATATCAACTAGAGCCTGGAAGTTCATTATTTATGAATGACCTTTGGATCGCATCGAATGGCAATGATACAACACGAATCAATTATACAGGAGAAAAGCCAATTTGCATAGAAAATAGATGGGAAATTTTTCAAAAAAATGATTCTGTTTTGAAACAAGATTTTCAGTTAATCACCTCCGGAAGAAAATCACAAAACTTGTCTAAATCCAATACATTATTAGGAGATAGAAAGTATTTATTTATTGAAGAGGGTGCAATTGTCGAGGCAAGTATTCTGAATACTTCAAGTGGTCCTATTTACATTGGAAAAGAGGCTGAAATAATGGAAGGATCAATCGTTCGTGGTCCATTAGCGATGTGTGAACACAGTGCCTTGAAATTAGGAACAAAAGTATATGGGGCATCGACATTGGGGCCACATTGCAAAGTAGGAGGAGAAATAAATAACGTTGTTTTTCAAGCATATTCCAATAAAGGTCACGATGGTTTCTTAGGCAATTCCATTATTGGAGAATGGTGTAATTTAGGTGCTGATACCAATACATCCAATTTAAAAAATAATTATGGAGCGGTGAGCACCTATTCATACGAAGCGAACAAAGAAGTCCAAACGGATCAACAATTTATGGGACTTTGTATGGGAGATCACTCAAAATGTGGTATTAATTCCATGTTCAATACTGCTACAGTTGTAGGGGTATCATGCAATATTTTTGGAGCAGATTTTCCGCCAAAATTCGTTCCCTCTTTTTCATGGGGAGGAAGCAACGGTTTTGAATCCTTTAAATTCAATAAAGCTATCGAATATGCCAACAATATGATGAATCGAAGAGGATTAGCTTTAACAGATGAAGAAATTGAAATTTTAAAACAATTGAATTTAAATTAACTTAGAGAAAAGTTACTTTTGAATTGAATTAAATAAAAATTCAGGTCCAAATTGCGACATAATTTCTTATTTTTTTCTATTGGCATATGGATTGAAGATTAGTGTGCATCTAAGTATTCAATTACGAATCAAGACAAATGAATGAAACCAATCTGTTTTTACTGCCAAATAGACAGTATTACGGAAATAATTGAACAAAACATATTATGAGTGAATTATTTGAAAACACTTTATTAAATTTCCATACAGAAATTGACAGTGATGCAGAGTTTATTCCGCTAATCACAGCAGAAGAAGAAGAGGACATGAATAGTCAAATTTTTCCGACAGAATTACCTATTTTACCATTACGAAATAATGTCTTATTTCCCGGAGTAGTGATACCAATCACAGTTGGTAGAGACCGTTCTATAAAACTCGTTAACGAGGCAAATAAAGGGAATAAAATTATTGGGGTGGTTTCACAAAAAAATCAGGATGAAGAATCTCCCGAATTTGATGACCTACATAAAACAGGAACAGTAGCTCAAATTGTTCGTTTACTTCGTATGCCGGATGGAAGTACAACGGTTATCATACAAGGAAAAAGGCGTTTTGAAATGCTTGAATTAACGCAAACAGATCCATATATTAAAGCAAATGTTCGTGTTTTTAATGAAGTTCCCTTCGATAAAAAAAGCAAGGAATTAAATGTAATGATTAAAACCGTTAAGGATTTAGCCCTTCAAATAATTCATGAAAGCCCTAATATTCCTTCTGAAGCTTCATTTGCATTAAAAAACATTGATTCACCTACTTTTTTGATCAATTTCATTTCCTCGAACATGAATGCAGATGTTTCTAAAAAACAGGAAATGTTGGAGGAACTTGACATGAAAAAGCGAGTCATGATGGTACTTGAACACCTGACATTAGAAGTTCAAATGCTTGAAATGAGAAACGAAATACAAAGCAGAGTAAAAAAAGATTTGGACCGCCAACAGCGTGAGTATTTCTTACATCAACAAATGCGCACGATTCAAGACGAATTAGGTGATAATCCACAAGAGCAAGATGTTAGAGATTTGCAGGAAAAAGCAATGGATAAAAAGTGGAATTCCGAAATTGAAACATTGTTCCACAAAGAATTGGGTAAATTACAACGTATGAATCCCCAAGGAGCTGAGTATACGGTTCAGCTCAATTACCTAGACTTATTACTTGAATTGCCTTGGGGTGATTATTCCAAAGATAATTTAGATTTAAATCGGGCAAAAAAAATATTGGAACGCGACCATTATGGGTTAGAAAAAGTAAAAGAACGCATATTAGAATACCTAGCTGTCTTGAAGCTAAAAGGAAATATGAAGTCCCCTATTTTATGTTTTTACGGACCTCCTGGAGTAGGTAAAACTTCCTTAGGTAAATCAATTGCAGAGGCATTAGGAAGAAAATATGTTCGCATGTCGTTAGGTGGATTACACGATGAATCTGAAATAAGAGGTCATCGAAAAACGTATATCGGGGCGATGCCTGGAAGAATAATACAACACATAAAAAAAGCAGCAAAATCAAATCCCGTATTTGTGTTAGATGAAATTGACAAATTAGGAAGAAGCAATCATGGAGATCCTTCATCAGCATTATTGGAAGTTTTAGATCCAGAACAAAACAATGCCTTTTATGATAATTATGTTGAAACAGAATTCGATTTATCAAGAGTTATGTTTATTGCAACGGCTAATAATCTATCAACCATACAAGGCCCGTTACGCGATAGAATGGAAATAATCGAAGTGAACGGTTATACGATTGAAGAAAAATTAGAAATTGCAAAAAGACACTTGTTGCCTAAACAAATTTTGGAACATGGAATTACGAAAAAAGAAATTTCAATAGATAAAAAAATCCTGAGTAAAGTAATAGAAGAATACACAAATGAATCAGGTGTAAGAGGTCTTGATAAATTGGTTGCAAAGATTGTTAGAAATCGTGCTCGTCAAATTGCGATGGATGAAAAATATGATGTAAAAATTAGTGAAGCTGATTTATTTACCATTTTAGGAGCAGGAAGGGCAAGAACTAAATACGATTCAAATGAAGTTGCAGGTGTTGTTACGGGTTTGGCTTGGACAAGCGTGGGTGGAGACATATTATTTATTGAATCATCAATTACAAAAGGAAAAGGAAAACTAACACTAACAGGAAATTTGGGTGATGTAATGAAGGAATCTGCCGTAATTGCGCTCGAATTTTTAAAAGCACACAGCGACTGGTTAGGACTTTCTCAAGATTTATTTGATCATTTCAATGTTCATGTTCACGTACCTGAAGGAGCAACACCGAAGGATGGACCGAGTGCAGGAATTACCATGTTGACCTCTTTGGCTTCGTTATTTACTCAAAGAAAAGTAAAATCTCATTTAGCAATGACAGGAGAAATTACATTACGCGGTGATGTTCTTCCTGTTGGAGGAATTAAAGAAAAGATTTTAGCTGCAAAACGAGCAAATATCAAAGAAATAATTTTGTGTTCAAAAAATAAGCACGACGTCGAAGAAATTCAAGCCGATTATTTAAAAGGGTTAACCTTCCATTATGTTTCTAAAATGAGTGAGGTATTAGAAATAGCACTTTGCCAGGAAAAAGTAAGAAATGCAATTAAGGTGGAAATGCCTATAAAAATCAATTGAAATGCGCTATAATTTATCTGAAATCACTGAATTAATAAAAAATAGACGAACCATTTATCCTGAGCAATTTTCTGACCGGAAGGTTCATCGTGAGCAAATTGAATTAATATTAAACAACGCTCAATGGGCTCCAACTCATGGAAATACACAACCTTGGAGGTTTGTAATATTCACGGAGGAAGGAAGAAATAAATTAAGTGACTTTTTAGCTCGTACCTATTTAGAAATAACACCTACCGAAAAGCATAATGATTCAAAATTGGCGAAAATGATAAAAAGACCGTTATTATCATCTGTAGCAATTGCCGTTTGTATGAAACGACAATCAGAAGGGAAAATTGAAGAAATTGAAGAAATTGAAGCAGTTGCATGTGCTATTCAAAATATGCATTTAACCTGCACTGCTTATGGAATTGGTGGCTTTTGGTCTACTCCGAAAATAATTTATCATGCTAAAATGAACGAATTTTTAGGGTTAAATGATAATGATAAGTGCTTAGGAATATTTTATTTAGGATATCCTTCTATTGATTGGCCCGAATCACATCGTAAACCACTCGAATACAATTCTATTTGGATAAATGATTAATTATTATAATATTACCTTATATTTGTTTCCATGGGGATGTAGCTCAGTTGGCTAGAGCGCTTGACTGGCAGTCAAGAGGTCGTCGGTTCGAGCCCGATCTTCTCCACGAAATCCTGCTTTAGCAGGATTTTTTTTACCCCCAATTCTTTTTGTTTATAATTTCTAATTCTGTTTAATAGTTATATTTATATACTTAAATTCTTTTTATGAAACTTATATTAACAGTTATTCAAACGGCAATCTCATTATCTTTATTTGCCCAATCAATTAAATATGATAGCACGATAATTGAAAGTAACTTATTAGTTATTTTGGATACATCCTATAATTTTCAATCAGCCAAACATTTTGTATTAGATGATGATAATTCTTATTTGCAAGTAAATGGAAACTATGCAGTACTTTCCTATAGACTTAGAGGTAAAAATGAATTTATATCCGGTAAAATATATAAAACGGGGGATTTAGAATTTAATTCAAACCAATACAAAACAATTAATTTTCAAGGTGACAATAGATTTGAATCATCGAATCAAGGTAAACGATTCTATATTGCCATTAAGAAGGTAAAAGAAGGTGAGAATTTAGGCGAAATTATTTTGTGTACTAATACATTTACGCCACTTCGCTTTTTCAAAACACACAAGGCAAGTGAAAAGGAAAGGAAAGAATTGATAAACAAATCCAATTCTCAAAATTCCATCAGTGGTTTTTAAAGTTATAATTAACTTCTCACCAATTTAATAATACCAATTTTATTAAAAAACCATATAATTGGATAGGTTGGGTCAAATTCAAACCATTTAATAGCAAAATTAGGTTTCGCACCCGCATGATGATGGTTGTTTTGAAACAACTCTCCCATTAAAAGTATATCCCAAAATAAAGAATTCATAGATTTATCTTGGTCATTAAAATTACGATAACCATATTTATGACCAGCCCAATTTACGATTGCTCCTTGAATAGGTCCAATAAAAAAGTGAATCGGTAACAAAAGAAACATCCACCAATGGTTGGCAAAAAATAAATAAAAAGTTACATAGCCAACCCCAAAAACAAAGCGTACATATCCATTATCTGCAATTTTATCAATTTTTGGATATTCTGGAAAATTTCGATCAAATTTCTCTTCAATTACTACTCGTTTATTTAATACATCATTATAAATCCTACGGGTATGCTTCATCATAGCGTAAGCATTTCGAAATAAATGAGGTGTATGAGGATCTTTTTCAGTATCGCTATATGCATGATGCATACGATGTAAAATTGCATAAGCCCTGGCATTAAGATAAGAAGAACCTTGTGTTATCCAAGTGAACATATAAAAATACTTTTCCCAAAACTTATTCATCGTAAACATCTTATGTGCTGAATAACGATGTAAAAAAAAGGTTTGACCGAACAGGGATAAATACCAATGTAGAATAAGAAAAATTAAAATAGCCATAATGATTAATTGAGCTCCAGATTTATGGAGATTTGTTCGAAATGAATAATATTCAATAAAAAAAAAGATTTAGTTCTTTTTTACGTATTGTGTCAAAATAACAATTACCTGATCTTGGATTTTACCTTCAATTTGACCAGTATTATCAGAAACTAGCTTTATTTTTTTAACTACAGTGCCTTTTGAGGCTGTGAAATTTGTACCCTTTACTTTCAAAGCTTGAGTAAGTACTACATTATCCCCATTTTCAAGCATATTTCCAAAAGCATCCTGATGAACAGCAGCCTGTTCATAGATGCTTGTGCCCCATTGCATTACATTCTCATCTAAATCAATCATTTCAATAATATCACTTGCCCAAGATTGTTCTTTTAATCCAAATAATATTCTATACGACAAAGCTTGCACAGCCGGCTCTTGACTCCAGATACTACTAGATAAACACTGCCAATGATCACGAGCATTCTCATTTGATAAATTAGATTCACAAATAGAACAAAGCGCAACTTGATTTTGTAAAATATCTTCCTTAGGTGAAACTACAAACTCGATTTCAGCGGGATTTAAAGCACACAATTCACAAACTCCCTCACTACGTTGATTTAAACCCTTTGAAATTGACATAAATAATATTTTAATCAAAAGTAATCAATAAAAGGATAGTATTTGAATTTATTTTCTTTTGAACTAAAAAGAATAATCTAATTATAATTAGCAATTCGAATGATTAAAAGAGCATTGAACGCAGAACTTGATGGGCAACATGGATTAATTGAATTTGCAGGTGATGCGACCCTGCTCTATTATTTAACAGCAGAAGCACAAGAAGGAAAAAATGCCTTTTTAGAGAAACGCGAACCAGATTTCCAACAATTCCCTAAATTTCCATAGGTAAATAAAA
>JACCDY010086782.1_pt1 | contig 40355 bp, 35 predicted proteins | sample 7446391 | NCBI WGS metagenome assembly JACCDY01 (sample SAMN15323451, study PRJNA562643) | freshwater metagenome | isolation source: river surface water | place: USA:Blue River Watershed | collected 2017-08-18
GGGTGGAAAAAACGGCCAGAAACTTGAAGCGACTATCGATGTCGAAATACCTCTCCTTGTTGTCGAAAAGGACAAAGTGCAGATCCGCGCTTTTCGAGATGAGCTCTTCGCGCAGGTCTTGCGCGCTGGCCGCACGAATCAGCCCTGCCGGAATCAGCACGCAAATCATGCCGCTGCGGTTACGCAGTCGCATGGATAGCTCCAGGAACAGCTTGTACATGTCTTTCTCCCCGCGTCCTTGCAGCGTAGCGGACGAACCCACGCTGGCGCTGTACGCCGAGACGGCTTTACGATGGATGTCTATCGCCGGCTTGAAATCATCGTCTATGTCATCTCCGTAGTGGCTATCGGAGTCTATGGACTTGGAGATCTCATGTGAGACGGTCCGCAGTCGTTCCCACGGGGGATTTGCGATCACATAGTCAAATCCGTTTTCGCCGAGTTCGCTCCAGCCATGATCGGTTCGGCGCAGGCTGTCGCCAACGAGGATATGCGAACAGAGCTTTGCGACCGTCGACGCGCTGTTAGTCATCGACGCGAGCGCCATGATGGCGGCCCTGGTCGAATCTTGAGAGAGGTCGGCGCCAAAGATGCATTCGGCCAAGACCTTGTTCATGCCTATTCCGCAGGCTTTCAGCCTGAGCGCCGCCTGGCATAGGAGCATCCCTGAGCCGCATGCGGGATCGATGACGGTTGGCCGGCGGGTTTTGTCTCCGGTAATCTGACTGGCGAGGAATTCGGAAAGCCTGCTGTCGGTGAAGTAGACGCCATTCGTCTTCTTGCTTAGTTCGTTGAGCTTGAACTCAGACATGGCGCTGAGGATCACGGCGGGCGGGATTCCGGAAGCCTTTATGCGCTTGGCGATCTCACGCCCGGCCTTCGACGGGGCTCCGGTGATGGACGATTCCTTGCGGATCCACGGCAGCGCGGTCAGCGGGTAGCCGCCTATTTCGGATGAGGCTACGGCCAGTGCGCTCAGCTGGTCTGCCGTATCCAAGCCTGCGAGCGTCTCAAGGCCGAGACCCTTTGCGAATTCTGATGCGATCATCTTCTCGAAAGTTCGAAGACGAACTCGGTGAGGGGTTTTTTAGCGGAACTGGTTCGGGATTTATCGTTAGGAGTATATCTCTTGAAGCCCTCGCTCTCATGGACTGTAAGTTCTCCCATGGATTGGAGGCAGGAAGTCATCTCTCCCATGGGTACATGGCCGTCCGAACTGTAGGACAGGAGAATCCTCGCCGACTTGATTTGCTTCAGCAGCTTTTCCAGAGCCATAAGTGCGTGCGCCTTATAGCAGAAGGGTGAGGATTTCTCTTTCCAGGAGCGAAGTCCGGTGACTCCGCTCACCGCAGGGTGATCTTCGTGTGCTATCGTCTCAAGGATATGATAGTATGCGGCGTATTGCCTCTTGGTGTAGGGTGGGTCCAGGTATGCCAGGCTATTGGTCTGCGTGCTTACATCGAAAACATCGGCATTGGTGATGATATGCCCGCCTTTCGTCGCCCGCAGCCTCCTAGGCGTCAGGTGGATCGCTGCCATGGCCCCCGGGTTGGTTTTTCGAAGAAAGCATCCGTATGTTCCGGCCGTATTTGCGACGGCGTTAGCGGCCGCCATGAGGTCCGAGAGAAGCAAGGCGTGCTCTGCTTCTCCGATCTGACCTTCACGTCGCCAGCTTGAGATCTTCTGCCGCATCGCGTCGATCTTCATGCCGTTCGATATGCTGAAGTATCCCCTGGGTTGATTGGAACAGTTACGACCTGAATCCGTATATTCCCTGAAGAAGAATCCCTCCACCGGCTGCAGCTTGTTTAGCGCATCGAGAGAGGACTCGTAGCCGCCGATTTTTTCGAAAACCGCTTCTTCTCTTGAGATGAGCCGTGCTTTTGTCTGCATGGCCGCCGATAGGAGGAAGTCATTCGCGGAAACCCGCCAGCCGTACGAGGCGGCCGCTTCGGAGACCGCCCCCGTTCCCGCGAACATGTCATGGAATCGGCATCCTCTGGCAGGGGGGCCGGCGATTTCCATAATCCAGTTCGATAGCCTGGCTTTTGATCCGATATAGCGAATGCTTCCCATGTAGGGCTTAATCTAAAGGTGTAGGCCTGCTCTCCATTTAAATAATGAACGTATGTTCATTAATATGTAAACCACAAATAAATCCATGCACATGCGCCTTTCCGCATGGCAGAAGATAGCATGACCGCGAGCTTGAGGGCATTCGTGCTGAAGGTTTTTAGGCTGTCCGGTGATAGGAGAAAGTATGCCTGTCGAAGTCCTCGGGGTGGGAGTTCACATACTGAGCAAAGACCGGCCAATCATGGTCATTGCAGTCATACGGCAGGTATCTCATGTCATCTTTCACGCCTAACTGGAACACTTCGAATGGCGCGCCCTGCCAAGTGGGATTAGAATTGTCATCGAACTGCTCGAAGCCACCAACGACGCTTTTGTAGACCAAACCAAGGCGTGTATCGGCCGCGATTCTTTCGGGGGCGAGACCGCTGGGCGAGTAACCCAGGAGAACGCCATCACTGGCTAGCAAATCGGCCGCAGACTCGATGAGTTGACCTGTCAGGGCAGCCGTGCCGGTCGGTATGCCGGCTAGGGTGATCAAGAGGTCGAATTGTCTATCAGGGCGATAGTCTTGGAGGTTGGCTTGGAGGAATCGGACATTCTTGAGGCCCGAGGCTTTCTCCTGGGCGACTTGGATTGAGGCTCCGGAGCGATCGATGCCTGTGAAGCTGATTTCCGGATGTCGGCGTGCCAGGATCTCCGCCCCGAATCCCAGGCCAGTTCCCAGATCCAGTACGGACTTGGGCTTAAAGAGGGTGATGTAGGTATCCGCCGCCACGATGGTATCCAAGATGAAGCAGCGACGAGCCTGGCAGACCCATGTGCCGAAAGGCGGCCGGGCTATTTCGTCATAGAATGCCAGGTCCTCTTCCTCGGACATTCCTACTGTGAATCGCTTGCGATTATGTGCGGCAAGGCGTTCCTGCGCTGCAGGCGTTATCTTGCTGAAGACGGCGAAGGCTCTTCTGTCCGATGATCCGGGACAGAAGATTTTCCATCTAGCCCGTAATTGTTCATCAATCTGTTCGACCTGCCGTCTGCTGAGGACCAGGTCCGTATTGATCAAGGAAGCTGGGAAAGTGGGCATGGGGCTACTTTATCTGGGGTGTTTTCTTCAACTTCTACTGATCGGGCGATAAGCGTCCATGAATTTCCCGTGGCATCCGCCGGGCGGTTTTGCGGGCGTAACAAGGGATGCCTTCGGCCGCCTCGAGCCTTGCTTGCGGGCGCAAAGAAGTATCCGGCGAACCCAACAAAAAGGGGACCTCCTGCGGAGGTCCCCTGGATGACTAAGCACTGGGCTTAGCGGCTGGGCGGATTATTGCCTCGGCCTCCTCCCGAGGGGCGGCCAGTGGTGCTGGGCCCGTTGGGAGGCGATGATTTCGCCATGTTGGGTTGGTTGTTCTGCGCGACCTTCGTTGATCGCGGAAAGTCAGGTGCGGTCCTGGTGGGTGCGTCCGTGGGTCCCGAGGCGGGTAATCAGGATGGCCCGGTGTTCAGGAACGTAGAGGAAGTGGGCGCTCAAGGTGTTGGTCCCGTCGAAGAGCGTGCAGTGCCACTCGCCGAGGTAGCTGGAGCCCTGGAAGGTGCCGGTGTAATCCTCGCCGTAATGGGTCATCTGCGTGTCGGAGAGGAACCGGGTGAATCCCTTCATGCGCAGCTTCGTCTTGAAGAACGTGCTGACGTCCGACCCCAGGGCTAGGTCGTCATTGAGGGCCGCCGCAGCAGCCCCGAGCTGCGTCAGCAGGTTCTTCAGGTCCTCATCACGTTGGAAAAAGACGCTATCCAGCCCCTGAGCGGCCTCATCACAGAGGAAGACCTTGCCTGTGAGATCGGGAGAGGAGAGCAGGCGTGTGATCAGCGGCTGGATGGAGGCCGCCTCGCGACGTTTGGCGGAATTCTTTTTCTTAGGTTCGGCGATTTTAACGTCCCTGACCTCCCGGAGGCCCCGGATGTTGGCGATGACCTGGCCGTTGAGCTGGTTGGCGACAAGGGGGGCCTCGACGTAGATTGTGCATCCGGAGGGCTCGGCCTTGAAGATGCGGATGCATACCCCCTGGGGGAGCTGGACGTAGAGTTCTCCCGTTGCCGGGAGGTCATAGGCCTCCGCAGGGGCTTGGAGCACGCTCAGGACGTGCTGTAGCGTGTGGGCCGGGGACCACGGCGCCATGAAGGCGTTGATGGAGAGGGTTAGGGTGGAGCCAGAGGCGCTGTCCTCGATTTTGTATACCATGGATGGGTGTGGTGAAGTTTTTTTGCTAAAGAATCTTTTTTATTGCGTTAAAGATTGAATACCTACAAGGTGTTCGAAATGAAGCAAGACCAAAAAGCGCAACTGCTCAAACTGGGTGCCACCCTTGAAAAGGGAGAGGAGCACAAGATCGTCGTCAAAGCCCCATCGGGAGACTCCATGTTCTTCCGTGCCGGCGGCCTCCAGGTCATTCCCTCGGAGTCCGAAGAACTGGATACCGGAGGGTCCTGCGTCCTCATTATCAATGCGCAAGCGGGTCTACTCTCCGGGGTCATCATCCGGTGCCTCCGGGTGCTGGGACTTGAGGCCGGCCGCGAGCGTGCCAAAAAGGTCGTGAAGGAGATGGCCGAACGCCTTGTCCGTGATCGCGGTCAGGCCGTAGGGGCCTGGGAAGGGCAGGCGGCCAAGGACCTTGTGACTATCGCTATTAACTGGTCAGAGAAACTGGGTAAAAAGACCGGTCAGAGGCCTCGCAACTTGGGGAAGAAGTGCCAACGGACCCTTTCACGGGGGAGCCAATCTCGGAACAAACTATGCCGAATTGGCGAATGGCCAAGCTTATGGCAGCCCGTCAGATGCGCGAGGAGGAAGACACTCTCATGAAGTTTACCATGGATGCCTGTGCCGAGGACAAAGGGGAGGGAAAGGACGGCTGGGACGTCATCGGGGGCCTCCAGGGGGTGATCGTGGCGGATTCCTGGTATCCGGTCATAGGGCCGGAGGATCAGATTAACGAAAAAGTTATTCGCAAGGTGGCCAAAGGGCTGGCTCGGCGGGGGCTTAGGCCAGAACTTGCTATGACCGTCCTGGCTAACATCCGCTGCCGAGACGCCCATAAGAAAGCCCGATGAAGGGACCAGCCCACCAGTCCAAGCAGCTTACCCTCGGGGACGTCGCCTACGTCTATCAGGGGGTGGGCACGCGGGACTTGAAGCTGGGGCAAGAACCGGGCGAAGGGTTCGTCGCCTGTTGGGCGGTTGGTGCATCCGCAATCAATGCGACGTCGTCGAAGCTGGACCGTTCCCAGTACGTCCGCGCTGCCATCTCCAAGCGCCTCGTCGACAATCCCCTCCGCGGATCCGGCCAGATGGCGAAGCTGCAAGGTCAGGAAATCCTGATCGCAAATCGCGGTAATTATAAAGTCAGCAATTTGGTCGGGGCATCAGATCCGACTGAATGGTACCACGAATACATGCCTGTATTCCCTGCCGCTACCGTTCTCGTGGTCAGGCCGAAAGAGAAGCACGAATGGCCATGTCGGCTCCTGGCATTCCTGGATTCGCCCTATGTGCGGGAACAGCTCCTCAAGACGGCATCTGGTAAAGATGGTGCAGGCCGGGTGATCACCAAGGCCGATCTGGAGGGCCTCGCTCTACCACCTAACTACTTGCAACTTGGAGGCCATTTTCATCCCAAAAGTCGCGAGAATCTCGAGCGACTTGAAAAACTCGATTTGCGGCTTTCGAAGCTTCGCCGCGCAGAAATCCAGGCAAGGATTCGGCGGGAACTATATTCGCCGCATGAATTCCCGAAGATTCCTGTGCTCAGCGACGAAGCTGCCGAGGCAATCCCCGGCTTCATGCAAACTTTAAGAGAGAAGGGTAAGGTCGAGATGGCACTGGCGGCGAGAGTCAGTAAGATCATGGCCGAGAAGAATCTGAAATTCCAAGGTTCGGTTGAGGACGATGAATGCAACCAGATGGAGAAACGGGTCGACCAGCTGACCGTCCTGATGAAGACCATCGGCCATGACTTCATCCGAGATATTTTAATCGCCTTAAGGGAGTGCGCGGAATTTTCGCCCGAGCAGAAGGCCTTTGCCGATACATTCAAGAATGCCCATGGGTTGGCACTAACCCCGCAGCTAATTTATGAAACGCCCCTCCCAGGTAGGATACTAGCAGAACTGGTGGATGCACTTCATTTTACGAGCAATCAGTCATCTGCCTGCCGAATGACACAAGGAGTGATGGATTTGCTGGGAGCTCTGTCAGCCAAGTTCAAATCGGTATTGGTACTTAATCCTGGCGCTGGCCATCTGGCAGCAGCGATTGCATCCAAGCGCGGACCGTCCGTTTCCATGCTTCCTTTGAAGAAGAATTGGGCCGGAGCAGAAGCACTGCCGTTTGCCAAAGCCTATGCTCAGGTCGGCTCGCCCCAGGCCGTATTCGCCTATGCATCCACCGAGGACTTCATTTTGGCAGCCGAAAGGCGCATACACGTTCACGGGAAGCGGGATGCCCTGATATTAGACGCGGGAACCGTTGGACGTTTACCGCGTATGCTTACCGAGGCCTTGGCCGAAGTTTCGGCTGGAATTGTGGAACAAGGTACGTGTTTTGCCTATGTCCCGGCAGCTCAGTTCGGCCTGATCAGGCCTCTCCTGGAAAAAGTTGTCTCTTTGACCGTGCTTCCGCCGCTACCTGCCAATCCTCAAAACAGCAGCAGCAAGGATCTTGCCCAGGCTTTCGTGGTAGAGATTGCGATGAACAAGACACAGCCGCGCGGCGTGGTCGCCATCTTCGATGCAACCCGAATCGCGCCCATCGAAAAGGTTGGCCTTGATCTGGATGATGCAGCCACCGCGGCTATCAGCAAGGCGATCAATGATGATACTTCCGTCGAAGGGGTTGAGCGCACCACAGTCAGGCGGGAATCTTTCATTCGTCATGAGGAATGGCCCGGGCTCATCTCGCTGTTGGGGGTGAGTTACGACGCGCTCATGCTGGCCACACCCGAGACAATACATGATGAGCGGAAGCGGCTTAATCGCGAAAAAGATCTGCTCGAAAAAAATCTTCTCAAGGAAGGAGACGCTGCTTTGGTGATGCGGGGTGAAAATAACGGCAGTATCGAGGCAACGGATGAAGACTCGAAGTAGACGGCTGGGGGAATATTTTTAACTTGTTGAGACTAAATCTGCTTGGGCGAAGAGCAGATAGTTCATGTTGGCAGTATAGGCATAAATATCAGCGAAGGATGCTTATAGGGCTAGGCTTTACAGCGCCAGGCGGTATGGGTTGATTATTAGTATGAGTCTTCTACTGGGACAACTACTCAAGGCTTCTGGAGTGGATTTGATGCCGCATAAGGTGCATCTCGCGACCCATCCGACGAAAGCCAAGCATCCGTATCGGGTGTTGACCCAGGGCGGCGTTCAAGCCTTCGAGCTTTGGCAGTCCGAGCAGACTAAGCGCAACTTCACCCAGCCCCAGTTGCTGGCGTTGATCGAGTGGGAGGGGCATGAAGACTTGTGGGTCTTCGGTGGGGTATATGACGTCCTGAGCCAGAAGCCCGAGGTGCGGGGAGAAAACTATTTCTACTCGACGCGCTTGGTGGGTGGGCAGGACCATCTGATCGGGCGCGCCATCGTCCACTATCGCCGGACTTCCCGCGGTTCCTACCTGCATGGAGAGAACCTCGATGAGCTGCTGGTCGTGGATCGCATCCTGCCGGAGAGTGTCGCTGGTGGTTTCGAGCCCTTCCCGGGCTTCCCGAAGGTCCGGCTGGATTGGCCTAGCTTCGATGAACTATTCGCCAAGCGTCCACAGGACTGGGTCGCGCCTTTGTCCTCGGTCTTCGGCATCTACTCGATTGTTGATGGCACGGGCAGGATTTACGTCGGCAAGGCCGATGGTAAGGAAGGCATCTGGGGCCGCTGGCGCTGTTATCATGATACTGGTGGGCATGGCGGGAACGTGGAGCTCAAGCAACTCCTCGCGTCCAACCCGGAGGCTATGCGATCATTCCGGTACTCGATCCTACAGGTGGCCGACACATCACTGGAGCCAGCCGCCATTGATGAGATGGAGACCGCTTGGAAAGAGAAACTCCGCTCCCGTGAGTTCGGGTACAACGCGAACTAGTAGTTGGATCTTGGGCCAACCGAGAGTTGGGCGAACTGGCGAAGAGCCACTTAGAAAAAGGCTGACACAAGGGCGACGAGCCAGGGGAAAAATAGCGCTAAGGAAACAAATATGAGGTTGGCCCGGATTTTACCGACGATCGTTTGGTCGTTATCGTCATGCTTCGCAATCAGGTTCAGGATTGAACTAAGGATGCCAACGAGGACATAGGTGCTAGCCAGCTGGGCTAGACCAAGGGCCGGGGTGCTTTTGAGCGTAATCCAGAAGTGCCTAAAAGCCTCGGAGCCTTGGCTTAGGGGCGAGAACGTGGCCGGAATAAAGTTTAGGGCGACTGATTCGAGTAAACGGACGCCGTGGCTTGGCCCGATTGCCAGTGTCATGACGATGAACGGCATGATCATGTTTCCCGCGTCGCATGCTAGCCTAGCGCCGACGGGGTTAGGGGTCGGCTTAGCTTCATCGTTTTCGGGCTGACTCGCGTAGGCTCCCATCGGGAAAAGCCGTAAGCTGACTGTGGTAGGGCCCTTGGTCGACAAGATGGCAGGACCGAATCCAAAATTGATTTTGGCAACGCCGCGACCAGAGGCGATCATGGTCAGGGTTATCCAAGCTCCGCTACAGATGATGAACAGCCACATAAACGCATAAAGCAAGACGCTGGCCTGCAGATTGTTTAAGTTGTCCATGATTATGCTGACTGTCATCCAGTCTAGGATTCAAAGTCAACAGTAGCCCCGGCTGGCCTCCAATTACAACAAAATGGATTGCTGGCGCGCGATACCAAAGATTGATAGAGTAATGACAGAAAGAACAGGTATACGCGCGGGATTGAACGGTAATGTCGAGGAGGCGCTGCGTCTCTTTGCCGCCGAGACGGAGTGGGCCGGCCTCAATCTGGCGGAGACGGAATTCGTCCTGGAAGAGACTCTGAAGTGCTACGGCTCGACCTTTGACGGGGCCATGATCCGCGAGCTGTTCAAGTTCTACCGTCGCTACCTCGGCATGGCTTCCGTGACACGACGTCAGCAACTGCTGACCCGGATGACGGACTTCATCAGCGACGGCCATCAGAACCGCGCAATCGCCCTGCTTTGCTTCATTTCCGCGGATACGGACGGACAGATCACCTCCGGCGCCGCCCTCGATCTCGCGATGGTGATGCCGCCGGACAAAGGCGACCCGCTGACGGGCCCTAAGTTCGTCGCCTTCCATGGCTGCGGCGGGTCGCGTGCCAAGCTAGGCAGACCAGCCTGCGATGACGAAGGTGACGTTGCCGCCGGCCTGCAGCTGCTCGGCGATATGCGCCTGCTCCCGCTCCTTGAGGAAGTCTGGGAACGACTGACGCCGGAAGGCCGTCGGCGGATGGTCCAGCGTCGCAGCAATCTGGTGTCAGCGGTAATGATCGAGTTTCTGCTCCGTCGGTTGGAGGCGGATAAAGAGGAAGAGTATTTCGGCGAGCTGGGCGCGGCCCTGCACAACCTGCCCGCGATAGCTGCCAAGCAGCCGATCAACGCTGTCTTGGATATTCGTCGAAATTTCGGCCTGCCGCCCGGCAAGGAACCGATGGAGCTGCTCAGCCATGAGGATATCCCTACGGCTTTCTCGCGCTTCCGGCCACGCCTGCAGGCGCTCATCGACCAGGAGTCCGGCCCCATCAAGGTCCTGAACGCAACGATGTCCGCCTGGGCCGAGGCCGCTGGCGTATCTTTCCCGGAAGAAGATAACAGCAACACGGATGCCGAGGACGAGGCAGAAATTGAAGATGACGAGGATGAATACCCGGACATCTTCTCCGAGGAATTGTATGCCGAGTTCGAAGAAATGAGCGATGGCGACGATTTTGTCGACATCTCCGAAGATATCTATTTCTGGAAAAATCCCTACAAAACCAAGAACCTCACTGCCGAAGAAGTGAAGCGGGAGTTCGCGGCTACTCCGGTCTTTCCCTTGCTCGTCACCGGGATCTTCAATCCTTTCGGCCCGACGCTGAATGTCTACTTGGTGCAGCGTGATGACATGGACGAATGGACTTTCGCCGTGTTACGTCTCAACCCGTTTTCCTGCACCAAGGCCGACCTCGGAAAATTAGATCCTGGTCGGGTCAGCCTGGAGCCGGGCGTGCTCGACGAGGCCGGTTGTGTCGAGCGTAAGTCCTTCGCGATGAAGGGTCGTTCGACGGAGGCCTTGGACGGCGCCCATGACTACATCCTGCGCGTCCTCCTTGGGCGGAGCAAACTTCAGGGATCGTTCACCCTTTGTCATTCGACGACCGCAATCGACCCGGACAAGACAAGGAAGCGGGTCGCCGCCGCTTATCGTGGCACCAAGAACGGTCGCGATGACCTGGATGATCTCCGCGATAAGCAGAAACGCACCGACCCTTGGGCCCGAGCCGATATGGAAGAAGCAATTCGGCGTATGCGTGAGCCAAGAGCTGAACCTGTACCGCTTACTCGAGCCGAATCCGCGGAGCTAGCCGGTCTCGTGCTTGAGCCGGCCCAGCAACGTATCGAGATGCTCAACCTGCTCCAAGCCTGGGAAGGCTCGATTGAACATTCTGGACTCACGCCAGTAATAACTCGTGAGCAGTTGCTCAGCTGCCTCGTCTTCCTTACTCCGGACATGCCGAATCTGATCAACCTCCGCGGGGCCTTCCATGGACAAGGTGATGCCAAGCAACCGCCCAAGGCTGCGGCGAAGACCCCAGCCACTCCGGAGAACAAGGCGGAAGAAACTCCCAAGGCTAGCCAGACCCCGCAATACAAGGGGCTGCTCCGATTCATCTATGGCTTTGCCATGGTCGAGGTCCTGCTCTGCCTGGTCGTCCTGCTATGGGCGCTCTTCTGCGCGGAATGGTTGCTGCTCCTGTCGATCTTCGCCTTTACGTTACTGAATTTCCTCCGGATTGGTGGCCTGGGTTCCCGGGATGCCTGGACTCGTTGGTTCGCGGTCGGGCTTTATGGTTTGATGCTCTGGTATGTGGGTTATCGGATCCACCAGCATAACTTCTTCGTTCCTGTCTCCAGCGCCGCCTTCCTGCTGCTCGAGGTGCTCGTCTTTTGGTTCGGCCCGATGTGCTTCCTCAACCTGATCTGCTTCGACTACGCCAAGCAGATGCGCGAGGCCCCGGACGAGAAAGCCTAAACAGAGGTGAAGGTGGTCTGACCCCATAAAGACGGCCTGGCACTGGCCTACCGGGGACGGTCAGCCCTACCGAGAGATAGATGGGGTAGCCCTTCGGTCAGCAGGTAAGATGTGATTGATTAAACACGTTGTGCGGCCAGAGCGGGCGGGTAGGTTAGGGGGATGATCCCGATTCCGACCGGCTGCGCGCGTTTCCTTTGCTATGGCTGGATCATCACGGGGATCCTTTTCCTGCTGGGCGTGAACAAGAACGGGGAGGACCTGTCCGGGGCCGGGCTGTTCGCCGTGATCACCGGCCTGTGGGGTCTCTACGTCACCCGCCCGCGCAAAGATTGAACCCGCCCGATAACCCCCGAACTAGGGGTCAGACTACTACATCGGGGTCAGGCTACTACATGGTAGCCTGACCCCCTGTCCTTTAGGACCAAGGCCGCCATTACTTAGTTAGTCGCTCGTCGACCACCTGCATGAAGCCCACCTTCCAGCCTCTAAAATCCCTTCTAAATCTGCGCTCGGGCATCCCGTCACGGGATCTTAAGGCTCGCGACGTACAGGACGCAGAAGCCACTGCGCCGGCCCAGTTGGTCACCCCCTCATGCCTCTCGGACGGTCTCGTTCGTCCTGACCTGGTTGCAACCGTAAGGCTGTCGGTCGGCGTGATCGGTCGTCACTCCCTCCATAAGGGCGACGTCGTGGTATCTTCGCGCGGCGAGTTCCTGGCTGGCTTGGTGGGCGGCGATGCCAGCCTTCAGGCAAGCGTCCCCCCTTTCATAGCCGGACCGCTTTGCCATGTACTGAGTGCCGCGCCATGGTCGCCCATCCTGCCGGAGTTCATTGTCTGGCTACTTGGAACCGAATACTCCAAGCAGCAAATGGCCGCCGACGCCCGGGGGTCCGCCACCAGCCTATACAGCCTTGAGACCATCGGTAACTTGCAGGTGCCAATTCTGACCATTGAACGCCAGAAGGCGATCGCGGATGCCGCCAAAGCCGCGCAGGTGCTCCGCGAAGCGCGTCTCGCCCTCGCGGAGACCGAAACTCAAGCGCACAATCACGATCTTTGCCGCCTCGCCGGCCTGAACGCATGAGCGATATCCCTTCATCCGGATCATTCCCGGTCAGCCAAGTTGTAGCCTTCAACCTGACAGAGCGTTTCGAAAAGCTCGACAAGTCTGAGCGTAAGCTCGTCGCCATCCTTTATGCGATGGATGCTTTGTGGTATCTGAACAAGGGAAAGGCGAAGCAGTCGGTCAAGTTCCCTGCCATCATCAACGGGATGGCCCAGTCACCCGTCCGCTACCTCGTCAACCGGGCGACTGCAGGCCAAGACACGCCCGAAGGCACGGCCGCTAAGGCGAGGGATCTCTTCGAGGAGTTCGTGCATCTGAATCAAGAGGCCATCGGCTTCGGTGGCGAATTGAAGTTCGCGAACCGTGACTCCTCCAAGGGGCGTATCCCTTTGGCACTGATACTCGAGGTCGAGCGCATCGCTCGGCCAGACCGGGTGATTGCGGAGGACTCGCGTGAGATTGCCAAGGTGATGGGGGTCATCCTCAACAGCGGCAAAGGAGCGATTGACGAAGAAGTCCAGCGTCCTGGAGCCGAACTTTCCGTCCTGCTTTCGAAACTCTGCCCGCTGGCCCCAGGGGGAGGGGTCTTGGACATGTCATGCGGCACGGGCACCCTTCTTAGCATGCTCCTCGACGACAAGTCGCGCATCCGGGCTTACGGCCAGGAGACCGATCAGGAGTTAGCTATCATCTCATGGCTACGAATGGAACTGCACCCGGCCGCCGAGTCGGCGCAAGTTCAGGTGGGCGACCCGCTTCGCTACGGCTACGCGAGCTCCTGCAAGGATAACCCGGTTGACGTTGCCTTGGTCCATTCTATCGACCTTGATGCAGACGAGGAGGGCAGGGCGGCGGTCGCTCAGTTCCTGCGCGAAGCCGAGGAGAACGAACAGGAAGTCACACGGAAGCTCGCAGAACTCGAACATCGCTGTGCGGAGGCACTGAGGGCTCGAAATGCGGCATCCCATGAATGCGAATACGCGCGGCGTAACGCCTCCGATACTTCGGCACACGACGCAGTCGAGATAATCAAGGAAATGGAAGCCCGCGCTCGAATGGAGGAGATGCGATACCGTGATCTTGAGCGGGAGCTGATCTCTATGCGTGAGATGGCCGCGGAGTCCTCTTGGGCGCGTAAGGCCGCTTACGAGCGTGTCAAGAAGCCCACTCGTGACCGAACTCATGAGCTGATTGCGCATGGCCTGAGCTGTGTGGGTAAGGACGGCCTGACCATCGCCGTCGTCTCAGCCCGAGAGTTGTTCAAGTCGCCGCAGGTCGATCGCCTGCGTGGAGAGCTCCTCGAACACGATCGACTCGATCTGGTCGTCGAATTGCCTCGTGGTGTCGACGGCGCCGGGGAGCGTCTTGCAGTCCTTGTATTTCGAAAGGGGCGCAAGGATGAGCCTGTTCTCTTTGTCGACGCCACCGACCCCGAGACACTGAATAAGGTGGCGAAGCCAGCCGCCTCGTTCGCGCCCGTCATCGGCTATCGTCGGACCCGCTCAACCGTGCTGACATCGGAGTTCTTCGCGGCCATCGCTCAGATCTGTCTCGATCGCGTCGATGTCCCTGGGGTCGCCGCCCGTGTTGCCCGTTCCGTCTTTGCCGAAAGCTCCTCCGGTGGCCGTCGCGTCGACCTGCGACCTCGGCAGTTTCTCGTCTCCGATCGCCTCGAAGAGGCTGCCGGAGTATCCCAGGCCCGCCTCGCAGAATGCCACCAGGCCGTGGTCGACGCCGAGGCCGCCTTGCTGAAGGCCCGTGCTCAGCTCGGCCTCGATCCTTTGTTAACTCCAAACCTCACCCCCAAGCCTTCGCGCCGCCCAGGCAACTAACCCCACAATCCCACAATTTCGACGGTTTCCATAGTCCTCGTTTCGAGGGCTAGCGTGAGCTGTCGGCCCAAAAACACCCATGCACATGCCCATGTCGCACCTCCAAGAGCTCTCCCAGATGCTCGACTCGTCCAAGACGATCGCGCAAACGGGGGTCACCCAGAAAACCGTCGTCGCAGACGCCGGCCCGCTCCCTCGCCCAGCCCAATTAGAATTGCCGGCTCATCATAAGCTCCCGACCTCCCCGCTTTTTTATAAACCATTTGGCGCCTGTGGTACGGTCACCGGCTCGACACACTTCGTCTTCCATTCCGCGAGCGGCAAATACTTCGCGGTCGACTGCGGCCTGCTCCAAGGTGAAGGCAGCCCGACGGTCAATGACGTCAAGCATCTGCCCGTTTCGCCCAAAGACCTTCACGCGCTTTTCCTTACCCATGCGCACGCGGATCACATCGGAAACCTCTTCGTGTGGCTGCGCGCGGGCTTCCGAGGAAAGATCTACTGCACGGACATCACCTCGAAGCTCACCCTCATCAGCCTCCGCGATGCCCTGAACCGTCAGACTCCCGAGGAGGGTGACGAGGCGCTCTTGGACCTGCTCCCGACGCTCTTCATTTGCCCAGATCGGGATTCCGCCGCTTCGCATGGCCGACTTTACCCGGTCGATGGCGCCGAGGGCTTGCGCTACTCCTTCACGCCGACGTCGCACCTGGTCGGGTGCGTGGCGCTTCGACTGATGACCACGGTCAGCGGGCAGTCCCATGCCGACATCATCTTCTCGGGCGATATTGGACCCGTGACTGACGCGGCTGTGCACGGGGGACTCGCGCCCGCCCGTCAGCTGCCCGCGTCTCTCTCCGGGCTTGTGGTGCTTGAAGCCACTTACGGGGATAAGGACGACCGAGATCCTGCGACGCTTCGCTGCGACGATCGGCTGAACGCTCTTGCTGCCGTGATCAGGGAGGCAGCCGCCAAAGGCCCTCAGGCGCGTCTTATCATCCCGGCCTTTTCCTTGGGCCGCACGACCGACCTGTTGACGGACATCTTCCTTGTCTTGGCTTCGATGCGCGAAGCTGCTGGCCTGACGCGCTCAGACGTCCCGGTCATCAATATCGATTCCCCGCTCGCCGCCCAATACGCCGATGTACTGGTTGATGCGTATGGTGCGAAGAAGGGAACGGGTGAGTTCTCCTGGCTCAATCCTTCTTCCCGCTTGGTACAGCTCGGGGGCCTGCCCCTCTTGAAGCGCCTGCTGTCTGCTTCGGCCGAGCCGGTTCAGGATCACGAGACGGACTACGGGAAGTTGATCGTCAATTGGGGGACGCCCCTGGAGGGCTCTGGCCTCACCATCCTGATCGCTGGTTCAGGCACATCCCTGCAGGGTCGTGTTTGCAGGGAGATCATGAAGCACTCGAAGAACCCGCAGGCGACCGTCCTGCTCTGTGGCTATTGCCCGGAGTCCTCGGTGGGCAGCCAACTCCGGGAAATCACCACCCTCACCATGGTGGAGCGAGCCAAGGTCCCGCCCCTTTCATTCCGCATCGCCGACGGTCCCGGCGGCAAACCCCGCTACTGGCAGGAGCCTGCCGATGCGGTCATGATCAACCTGGCCGACCTCTCCCCGTATTATTCAGGCCACGCTGACTCTGGCTCGCTCATGCGGTACGCCCTGAGCCTCGGTAAGCCGCTCGAGTTGCCGATGGACTTCATCCTCGTACACGGATCAAACAAGGCCCGTGCACAGCTCGCCCGTAAGCTGAAGTCCGGACTTGGCCCAGGCTACAACATCGCCCGCGAGGTCCATTGCCCGTCCGCCAACTTCCCTTGGTTCGACGTCGCCGAGAAGACGTGGTGCTTCCCTGATATCGGCGCGATTCGCTACTCCATGCGGGTCGACCCCTCTGCCTTGATGGGGCCCGAGGCCTCCGCCGTCGATGTGGCTCATGAGGTGGGTCGCACGCTCATGCGCTGGTATAAGGTGAAGGCTTCGCGTGTTGAGCCATGCGAGGATGGCGCTCGCTTCGTTATCTCCGGCAAGGTCGCCAAGATTTCCTACACGCATGAGGTTCACGTTGTCCGTCTTGCTTCAGGTCGCTTCGATCTCAGGGTCGACACCCATGTCGGGGGCTGCCAGTCGAATGACGACTTCAAGGCCTGCTGCTTCCCTTGGGAGGCCGTGACCCGCGCTCTCGATGCATCGATCGGACTCGGGTACAAGCCGGTGGGGAAGGAGGATGAGGTTCAAGAGCTCATCCGCACCATCAAGGACCCGACGCGTGATTTCCCCGTCCTCCTCGTGACCAAGCTCGGCGAGGACAACACCTGCGCTAAGTTCCTCAGCAAGTCCCTCATGCTCGAGTCCGGGATCGTCCGCCTCGTGACGGTGCAGGGCAGGGTGCTCGGGCGGGAACTGGGGCTGGATGTGCAGTCTGGGGTAGGGGTCTTTTTTGACGAGTGCCCGGGTAGCGACCCCGTCCTGTTCTCGATTCTGCACCCCCTGGACAGCGCCCCCGCCTTCCTGGCCTGTCTGAACCGTCTGGAGGACAGCCGCCGGCTGTCTGCGGCCGCCTAGTGGAAAAAACGCCACAAAATGCATCTTTTCCCGCCTGCTGACCTCTTGGTGCCCCTTATTTCACGAAAATAATTCGGAACTTAATCAACTCTCAGGTGTTAACTAAATTGGTTCAGCAAGTAGAAATTGCTTGACGCTACCCCGGTCTTCACCCTATAACTCCCCCATCGAAATCACCTAGAGCAACCACCCAGCCGCCTCTTCACTCATCAAATCCAACCCTTCTATGACCACCGCCATGACCCCCACCGCCACGATCGCCGTCCCGTTCACCTCCACCCCTGAATCCCGCGAGGCCTTCGCCGAAGCCCGCCGCCTCATCAGCGACCGGGACTTCTCCGGGGCCATCAAGCTCCTCACCCCCTTCGCCAGCTCGGGTGACCGCAACATCCTCTTCACGCTGAACTACGCCCACGAGCGCCGCCGCCTCACTGGCGACCGCGCCCAGTCCTTGGCCTACCTTAAGGAGGCTGCGGAACTCGGGCACCTTAAGGCTACCGAAATCCTTGCCCGCCGCAAGGTGGCCCGCCTCATCGGAAGCAAAGGCCACATGACGGACCTGCGTCCCTTCCTGGTCGCGACCGCTAAAGCCTTCTTCCCGGTTGGGATTACCAGCTCCACCGAGCTCGACTCCTGCGGTCTCGCGGAACTGACCGCCTCGGTTGGCCTTGCCCTGGAGGAAGCTTCTAAGTCCGGCGATCGCCTCGCCCAGACCGCCCTCGCGGTGACGCTCCTCCATGCCGGCACCCCCACCGACGCGTCCAACGCGGAGGCCCTCCGTCTTCTGCAGTCGGCTATCGATGACGGCCAGTACGAAGCGATCCGCTTCCTGGGCCGTGCCTACCTGGACGGGATCCTGATCCCCGCCGACTTCACGAAGGCTTTCGACCTTTTCCGCTTCGGTGCGGAGATGGGCTGCACGGAGTCCCGTCACCGCCTTGCGGAGTGCTACCTCCGCGGTACCGGCGTCGAGACCGATATCCCTGTCGCCGTGCGCATCCTTAAGGAGAACACGAAGGCGGGTCACCCCTACTCCCCGTGCCTCTTGGGGGCCCTCTACCTCGAGGGTACCAAAGTCCCGCAGGACATCATCCTGGGCCGCGATCTCCTGAAGCTCTCCGCCTCCCGCCGCTGCGCCACCGCCGCGGCCCAGCTGGCGCACTTCTTCCTCTGGAATCCGGAGTACGCCCTGATCGGCTACGAGCGCCAAGCCTATGCCTACATCGCCAAGGAGCTTGGGGACGATTCCAAGCTCGAGGAGCTGACCGGGCTGCCTCTGGCCGAGTTCCCTGAACTCTTCAAGTCCGTGAAACTCATCAAGTCCGTCACCCCTGAGCCCAACTTCTAAACCATGTCCTACAATCATCGTCAGGCCGTCATCGCGGCCGAAGACCATGTGCTCCAGCTCGGCAAGCTTCTCGAAAAGGGCAGCCTGTCCGACCTCATCCACCCGTCCCACGCCAAGCCCGAATCCCGTTGGCGCGATGCCGACTTCGCCATCCTGCGCAACGAGTCCGAGGAAAAGGAGACCGACGACAAGTATCGCAAGATCTACACGCCCCTGGCGCGTGAGGTTTCCGGCTTCATGCATCGCATCACCGACGGCGCGATGACTCTCGTCCTCAAGAACACGGATTTCTCCACGTTCTTCGAGCCAGCCTATCAGATCTTCGCGGACCACATGGTCAAGCCGCGCGCCCAGGGCCCGAAGCCTGATGCTAAGTCCGCCCCGGAGTCTGCTTGGGAGGTCCAGGCGATGCGCGCCGTCATCTCCCACACCCTTGCCTGGCTCAAGAAGGTGAAGCAGATGGAGGCGCAGTCCGAGGTCGATGGCCTCGTTGAGGAGCGCCCGAAATCCTACCAGGAATACCTCCGTCGCAAGGCGGAGCGCAACGGGGTGCCGAAGAAGGACGCCGATAACGAGTTCAACGAGCTCACCAAATCCATGGAGGAGCTCGCCGAGGGCGTCAAAGGCCTCGCCGAATCCACCAACCACGAGATGGTTTACATCGCCCGCATCCCGGGGTACCTTACGCCGAAGGCATGGTTCCCCCTGCTGAGCCCTTTTCTGCGCATCACCGAGAAGCAGCTGGAAAGGGTCAGCAAGGCCCTGGTCCGCCGAAAACTCGACCCCGCCCCTGCGATGACCCAGCTTTACGGTCATTACATGGCCCATTGTGGACATCTGGGGGTGGACTCGAAAGCCCCCTCGCCCAAGGTGAAGCCCCGCCGAAAGAGCTGACCATGTCCGCCGCTTCCTCCCAGTCCAAGTACCGCCAAGTCCCGCTCCGTGACCTTATCCTGGGCGGCGAGGGATACACCCGTCATGTGATGATTTCGGGACCGGTGGAGCCGCGCGTCAACAAGTCCACGGGCAAGACCTACGGCTCCCTCGCCCTCCAGGCCGAGGGCACCCCCAACGTCGCCCTGATCTCCTTCGGTGATCTCAAGCGCGACGGGTCCATCGACTATCCGCTCACCCCGACGGTCGCTTATTCCCCCGAGATCCATGATTACGTGGTCCGCCCGGGTGACATCCTCCTCCGCGGCCGCGGCTACGTCGGCTCCGAAAAAGTCGCGGTCGCCGCTTACATCGATCGCGAGTCCCACGATGCCGCCCTCCGCTCCTTGCGGAAGGAGGCGCACGAGGTACACTTCGCGTATAACTCGTCTCTGCTCCGCATCCGCCTCCAAGGCGATGGCGTCAATGACGCCCCGCAGCTCGATCCGGAATACCTGGCCGCCTACATCAACTCCCCTGAGGCCCAGCGCTACTTGACCAAGCACAACCAGGGCGGCCTCGTCGCCGGCGTCAGCAAGTCCGATATCCTCGGCCTCCCCATAGCCCTTCCGTCCCTTTCCGAGCAGAAGCAGCTCGTCCAACTGATACGTGCCCAGGCCGAATACGCCCGGGTCTCCGCTCGCCTCAGCGAGTGCTACGGCCTCCTGGCCAATCACGCCTTTAATCGTTCCTAATCCCTCTCTTTCCGAATCTATGAGCAAATACTCCAAAGTCTCCCAAGACCAGATCAACGCCGCGGCCTGGAAGGCCTGCGATACCTTCCGTGGCTTGATCGACCCAAGCCAGTACAAGGACTACATCCTGGTGATGCTGTTCCTGAAGTATATCTCCGACACGCATAAGGCCCACCGCGCCGAGCTGATCGAAAAATACGGCGACGATAAGGTCCGCCTGACCCGCGCCCTTGAGCGCGAGCGCTTCCAGCTTCCTAACGGTTCCTCCTTCGAGGAGCTGCTCAAGGCCCGCGGTGAGTCCGACATCGGTGAGCGCATCAACAAGGCACTCGAAGCGATCGAAGACAAGAACCGCTCGAAGCTCGAAGGGGTGTTCCGCAATATCGACTTCAATAGCGAGACGCTCGGCCGCCCGGCCGAACGTAACCGCCGCCTCAAGGCTCTGCTCGAAGACTTCGACAAGGAAGAGCTCGACCTCAGCCCGGGCCGCGTCGACGTCGACGTCATCGGCGAGTGCTACATCTACCTGATCTCCCAGTTCGCGTCCGACGCCGGCAAGAAGGCCGGCGAGTTCTATACGCCGGCGGTGATGTCCCGCCTGCTCGCCAGGCTGGCAGCCCCGCAGAAGGGTATGACGATCTTCGACCCGGCCTGCGGTTCCGGCTCCTTGCTTCTCGAGGCCGCCAAGCAGGCCGACGAGAAGGACTTCGCGCTCTTCGGCCAGGAGGTCAACGGCTCCACCTGGGCGCTGGTCCGCATGAACATGTTCCTGCACGGCCAGGACTCGGCGGTCATCAAGTGGTGCAATACGCTCACCGCCCCCGAGTTGGTCGAGAACGGCCGCCTGATGAAGTTTGACCGCATCGTGGCCAATCCGCCGTTTTCCCTGGATAAGTGGGGCTTTGAAGAGGCCGAGAACGATCGCTTCAACCGCTTCCATCGTGGCGTCCCTCCGAAGTCCGTCGCCGACTACGCGTTCGTCTCCCACATCGTCGAATCCCTGAAGCCGGGTTCCGGTAAGGCTGCGATCATCGTGCCCCACGGCGTCCTCTTCCGTGGCGCCGCCGAAGGCCGTATTCGCCAGAAGCTGCTCGAAGAGAACCTCATCGATGCCGTGATCGGTCTGCCCGCCGGCATGTTCAGCTCGACCGGCATCCCGGTGGCCATCTTGGTCATCGACCGCAGTCGCGAGCAGGGTGGGGCGAATGCCAAGCGCAAGGACGTCCTCTTCATCGACGCCTCCCGCGATTACCTCGAGAACAAGAAGCAGGTTACTTTGAGCGATGCCCAGGAGAAGCGTATCACAGATGTCTACGTCTCCCGAGAGGTCATCGAGAAGTATTCGCACACCGCGAGCTTCGACGAGATCAAGGAGAACGACTTCAACCTGAACATCCCGCGTTACGTCGACACCTTCGAAGCCGAAGCCGTGGTCGATATCACCAAGGTCCAGCAGGAGATTCTCGCACTCGAGAAGAAACAGGCCGAACTTCGCGTGAAGATGAACCAGTACCTGAAGGAGCTGGGGCTTTGAGGATGAATTGTTGGGACGTATATAAAATCGGCGAGCTTTGTGACGTCATCACAGGGTCTACGCCATCGCGGACCAATTCGGAGTATTGGAAGGAAGGGAGTGTTCCGTGGTTTACGGTTGATGATATCCGCAAGGGTGGCCGGGTCATCCATAACACAATTCAACATGTTACGGAGAAGGCAGTGGAAGAAAGTAGTCTCCGATTAATGCCGGCAGATACGGTTCTTCTTTGCTGTACCGCTTCTGTAGGAGAATACGCAATTACACGCGTTCCAATTACGTCAAACCAGCAGTTTAATGGGTTGGTGATTAAGCCAGAATTTAAAGATAAGCTCTCTGCCGATTTCCTTTTTAACGTTGCTCCGACACTCAAGGAAAAGCTTAAGGCCTTTTGTGGGAAGACATCGGTTGATTTCGTCTCGGGCTCTAATCTTAAAAGCATTCAAATTCCCCTCCCGCCGCTCGCCGAGCAGCGCAAGATCGCGGAAATTCTCCGGACCTGGGACGAGGCCATCGAAATCGCCGAAGCTGAACTCAAGGCCAAGCAGGAGCGCAAGCGCTGGCTGATGGATAAGCTGCTGCGTCTGGGCCCGGCAGGGTTTTCCAAATCGAGTGCGAGTGGTTGGACCGCTCAAAGGCTGGGAGATATACTCGAGATCCGCCATGGTAAGAATCAACGTGAAGTTGAGAACCCAGAAGGTAGTTACCCCATACTCGGCACAGGCGGTATTATTGGCCGTACAAATGCATTTCTGTACGACAAACCTTCAGTGTTAATCGGACGCAAGGGGACTATCGATAGGCCTCAGTACATGGACACGCCATTCTGGACAATCGACACACTGTTTTACACTTCGATTTCTGACCGCGCTCTTCCACGATTCATTTTCTACGTTTTCTGCACGATTAACTGGCAGCAATATAATGCTGCGACCGGAGTGCCTAGCTTGGCGGCTTCGACCATTGAATCCATCAAGATTCAACTCCCTTCGCTGGCCGAACAGAGGAAAATTGCCGATATCCTCCAGGCAGTTGATGCCGACATGGAAGTGATCAACTGCCGTACCGACTCCCTCCGTGCCCAGAAGCGCGGTCTCATGCAAAAACTGCTGACCGGCGAAGTCCTAGTAACGGTATAATCACATGACGCTTTTCGAGGACACTCCAATTGACGAGTTAACAGCGGAGCACGTTCGTGCACTAGTAACTGCCTCCAGGTCGGAGGGAAGACGAATCGATTTCAAAGAAGCGTTTAAACGTTCAGATAATGGCAAGAACAGGGATTCCCACGAGGTCGCAAAAGACGTTGCAGCCTTCGCCAACTCTTCCGGTGGCGATATCATTTATGGCGTAATCGAGACCGACGGTATTGCCACGGGCACCTGTTTGGCAGTTCCAGCTCAAGATGCCGAAGAGCTTCTCAGCTTCGTTCAGTCGGCTGTAAGAGATGGCGTCTCACCTTACATCGATATTCGATGTAAATACATCCCTATGGAAGATAGTGCTGGGGTGTTCGTAATTCGTGTCCCAAAAAGTTTCCAGGTTCCACATGCTGTTAGGAAGCGTGGAGAAAAGGACGCTCTATGGTTTTTTAAGCGCGGCGAAGATTGTGCGCTGCCCATGGAGGAGTCGGACGTCCGCCACGCTTATACCACTGGTTTTGATGTAAATCGGCAAATTGAAGTGTTTAGACGTACCAGGATTGCACAAGTTGACGATACGATCGCCGGACCTCTTTTCAGTAAATCAGTTCGAGTTCATGCGTTCTTTATTCCGTTAGCTGCGTTCTCGAACGGAGATCATCTTGCTTACCCGCGACTACTTGTTGGCGCTAATAGGCTGAGGCTAGAGGGTAGTCACTCTGGTCCTATGGCATGTCCCGAAGGCGCTTTTCTTCACGGCGGAGCGCATGATGGCATTTGGCATGCTTGGTATATCCACCGCAACGGAATCGTCGAATGGGTTGATGCTGGTACTAACTTCATGCACAACAATCCTTCGGGAGAAAAGTCGAAGAAAGTCGTCTTTCCTTTATACGAAAGAAGACTTTGCGACCGGTTACAGGATGCCGCTAATTGCATCAGCGCACTTGATTTGGGCGGACCTCTTGCCTTTTGCCTCTCACTTACGAACGCAAAGGGAGCGCAGTTTTTTGCGCCAAACAACCGGTTTTTAAACTCATCCCTCTGCCCCGTAGATGCCATGCATGCCCAGACACTGATTCTTCGGTCAGCTGCCGATTTATGCCCAGATAAGATTAAGTCATCCTTGGACCATGTGATGAACGGCTTTGGTCTGCAAAGGTCAGTTAACTTCGATATCAACGAACGATACATTTCCAAATAAAATGACGAACAAACGAGAAATCCCGGCGACGACGGAGGTGCATACCTCTCATGTGCCGGCTTTGGTAATGCTGGCCGCGATGGGCTGGGAAATCCTACCGCAGTCCGAATGCGAGAACCTTCGCGGCCGTACGTCCCGCGTGCTGCTGGAGTCGGTGCTCACGGAGCAACTGCAGAAGATCAACCGGTTCACGTATCGTGGTAAGGAACACGCCTTCGATGCTTCCGACGCTGCTGATGCGATTCGTCAGCTCCGTCCCGATCCGACGGTCCAGCGTGGCCTGGTGGGTACGAACCAGATGCTTCATGAGCGTCTGGTCCTGGGCGCGACGATTTCGAAGACGGTCGATGGCGACAAGAAGAGCTACACGATGCGCTTCATCGACTGGGATAAGCCGGAGAACAACCTCTTCCAGGCTACCCCGGAGTTCTCGGTCGACCGTAACGACGGCAAGGGCACGAGCCGCTGCGACATCGTCCTCCTAGTGAACGGCATCCCGTTCGGAGTCATCGAAAACAAGGCTTCCTCGGTTGAGGTGATGAAGGGCGTCCGCCAGCTGATCTCCTACCAGTCTCCGGCCGCCATCGCCCCGCTTTTCCATACGGTCCAACTGCTGCTGGCGATGAAGGGTAATGAAGCCCTCTACGCCGCCGTTGGCTCGGGTCGTAAGTTCTGGCTGAAATGGCGCGAGCATCATGACGACGCCGTCATCGGTGGCCTCATCAACCGCCCTCTTTCCGCCGACCAGCTGAAAGTCCTCTTCACGGGTGATTTCGCCGGCGCCCGCAAGACCTATGATCAGCTCCGCGCCGCCGGTGTGGTCGCAGTCACGGAGCAGGACCGGATCCTCCATGCGCTGTGCCGCAAAGAACGTATCCTGGAGCTGGCCCGCACGTTCTCCCTCTTTGACGACGGGAAGCGTAAGATTGCCCGCCATCAGCAGTTCTTCGGCGTCAAGGCGGTCATCGAACAGATGAAGCAGCGTGACAGCGAAGGCCGACGCAAGGGCGGGGTGGTCTGGCATACCCAAGGTTCGGGCAAGTCCCTGACGATGGTGATGCTGGGCAAGGCCCTCGCCCTGGATCGCGAATTCGAGAACCCGCGCCTCATCATCGTGACCGACCGCACGGAGCTCGACGTCCAGATCAAGCAGACGTTCCAGAATTGTGACCGTGAAGTCCGTCATGCTGGTACCGGCGCTGAGTTACTTAAGCTAATTGAAAGTAAGACGACCGACGTCATCACGACGGTAATCAACAAGTTTGAGACGGCGGTGGAACGTTCCGCTGGCTTCAAGGACGACGACGCGAACATCATCGTGCTGGTCGACGAAAGCCACCGTACCCAGCACGGCGCCCTGGCGACCAACATGCGTCGCCTGCTCACGAAGGCTTGCTACGTCGGCTTCACGGGCACCCCGGTGCTTTCCAAGGAGAAGCCCACCATCGGCCGATTCGGAGGCATCATCCGCCCGACCTATACCATCGAGGATGCGGTCAAGGATGGCGCCATCGTGCCCCTCATCTATGAAGGTCGATTCGTCGCCCAGTACGTCCAGAAGGGTAGCGTCGACGCTTGGTTCGATAAAGTCTCGGCCGGCCTCAGCGACAAGCAGATGGCCGACCTGAAGAAGAAGTATTCCCGCATCAACGTCCTCGGTCAGACCGAGCACGCGATTTACGCCAAGGCGGTCGATATCTCCGAGCACTTCCACCGGGTCTGGAAGGACAGCGGCTTCAAGGGCCAGATCGTGGCCCCCTCCAAGGCGGCAGCCATCCGCATGAAGGAGATCCTGGACCAACTTGGACAGATCAAGTCCGAGGTGATCATCTCAGGCCCGAACGCCCGCGACTCCGGCGACGAGGTGGAGGAAGAAGGCGTCCCTGACGGTAGCGACGTGGTCAAGGTCTTCTGGAAAGAGATGATGGACAAGTATGGCGACGAGACCGCCTACAACCGGGAGATCGTCAAAGCTTTCAAGGGAGACGGCGGCCCCGATGTCGTCATCGTGGTCTCCAAGCTGCTTACGGGCTTCGACTGTGACCGAAACGCGGCTCTCTACATCTGCAAGCCCCTCACGGAGCACAACCTCCTCCAGGCCATCGCCCGCGTGAACCGTAACTGTGAGCTCCCGATGCCCGGAGGTGGGCTCGATGAAGACGGCGAGCCGGTCACGATCCAGAAGCGCTACGGCTATATCTACGACTACGAAGGCCTGCTGGGCGAACTCAACGACGCCATGAACACCTACAAGGCGCTCCAGGGCTTCGACGCGGACGATATCCGCGGCGTGGTGAAGCCGATCCATGAGGTGATCGACGAGCTCCCTGCGGCCCATCGTCAATTGCTCGACCTGTTCAGGCCGGTGAAGAACAAGCTGGACCACGAACAGATGGAACAGCACCTCCGCGACGACGATATCCGTAAGGAGTTCTCGAAGCGCCTCTCTGAATTCGCCCGTCTGCTCGAACAGGCCCTCGGCTCTGAGAAGGTCTACGACCATTTCGACGATAAGCAGATGGACCAGTTCCGCGGCGATTGGCTTCGCCTGAAGAACCTCCGCCGTTCCGCGGCCCTTCGCTATCAAGACTCCATCGATATGCGGGAATACGAGCCGCGCATCTTGCAGCTCCTCAACGATAACGTGGCGGCCGACCCGGCGAAGATGATCATCAAGCCGATCGACCTCAGCGTGAAAGGCGCTGTCGAGGAAGCCGTCGATAAGTATGGCGTAGTCTCCGGTACGGGTACGGGTGAGACCGCCCGCGCCAAGGCCGACCGCATCGAACGGTCTGCCAAGAAGTATATCCGCGATAAGCTGGAGCAGCACGACCCGGCCCTGGCCCGTAAGTTCTCGGAGATGATCGAAGAGGCCCTTCAGGCTTACGCCCAAAAGCGCCTCGACGACCAGCAGCTCGCCGAAACCCTCGCTAAGATCACTCAGGACATGGTCGACGGACGTCGCGACGAGGCTCTGCCTGAAGGCGTGCGCACTGACGCTGATGCCGCGGCCTTCTACGGCCTCATCGTCCCCTATGTCGCCGATCTCAAGGGAGCCGGCCAGGAAGCCAATAAGCTGTCGGCCGAGATCGCCGTGAAGGTGAAGGAGCTGCTCCTCAGCCATCGTATCGTACGCTTCTGGGCCAACGACGAAGCCCTCAACCGCTTCAAGGGAGCCTTGGACGATTACTTCTTCGATGACGTGGGCCGAAAGATGGGGATTAAGATCCCCGTCCAGAAGCTCGACGAACTCCAGGACTCGCTTCTCAAGACCGCCCAGCGCCGCTTCCCGGATGCCTGAACTCACCCTCCGTACACGACTCGACACCAAGAGCTTTCTTGATTGCCGAATCGTTTACACCCAGCGCAAGACCCTCCAGTTGGAGGTCCTTCCGGACATGTCCGTGCGGATGATCGCACCTCTAGGCACCAAGACAGAGGTCTGCTCGCGGATGTTGCTGAAGCGTAGTGACTGGGTCCAGGCCCAGTTAAAGTACTTCAGCCAATTTCACCCGCTGACCAAGCCCCGCGAATACGTCTCCGGCGAAACGCACCTCTTCCTGGGTCGCCGCCTGCGCCTCATGGTCGTCTCTGGTCCCACCAAGGGCGTGAAGGCCACGCGCCAGCACCTGACAGTCTGCGCTGGCCGCACGACGTCGGCTCGTCTGGTCGAGGCGACTCTCTGGCAGTGGTATCGCGGGCAGGCCTCGCACCTCTTTCAGGAACGCATGCTCGGGTGCATGGTGAAGCTCGGCATCGACAAGGCTTCCGGCCCCAAGGAGTTAGTCATCCGACGGTATAAGTCGCGCTGGGGTTCCATGAGCCCGACCGGAGTCCTGGGACTCAACCTCGACCTCATCCGTGCCCCGGTCGAGTGCATCGACTACGTCATCATCCATGAGCTCTGCCACCTCCGCTTCCCGCACCACGGCCCGCGGTTCTGGGATCTCCTCGAACGCGTCATGCCCGACTGGCGCAAGCGCAAGTCAAAGCTAGAGCGCCTGACGGCCTGATTTTTCTGCGTCACCTAAGTGGCGAAATGCGCCGCAATGGGCATACCATCTTCCATGGATATCAAAGAGAATAGGTCCTACTTCGATTCGTTAGAAGACGACATCGGTAAGCTGATTCAGGATATCGATCCTAGCGATAAGCAGTTGGTCTATCGCAAGGCGAAGAAGGATCTGCGTAAGGCTTTCGAGAGACGTAAGTCCCAGTTCTTCTATTTTCGCAAGGGCCGTATGGGCCTCGAAGAATCTAACGATTCGGTCCTCATCAAGGTAGGTTCCAAGAAGCGTGGGCACTTGGCGGCCTACAAGGGAGAGTGGGTGAGGGTCCACTGGATCTCAACCTATGGTTTCAGCATGGAATGCGCGGTTCAGAAGGTGAAGGTGCCAAAGGGCCTGGAGGCATCGCTGATTCCCGCCGATGGCTTGTCCTCAGCGGAGTTCACCTCTGACATCGCTCTGAGGTACCCAAAGAATCGCGCCCAGGTGGATGGGAAGCCGATGATTCGCGGGATCAAGCGCAAATGGGTTAGCGCTACTCCTACGGACGCAGCCCTACAGAACCGCGAGAAGGATGAAATCCCGGACGGGGTGAGCTATTATAAGCCAATCGAACAGCTGGGTAACGCCTACCTCTACTTGGAACAGTACCACAAATATGCCGGTCACTGGATCAAGACGCATGCGACAAGGGAGGACCTGACTACAGGTAAGCTGGATTGGGTTCCCGTCGGTGGGAGGGTCTACGTAGACTGGTCGGGCGACATCCCGAGCGGGTGGAACGTCCGGACCGCCGATGGGTGGAAGTTGGAGGGCTAATCGCGAACCATCTGATATGAAGAAAGATTCCATTTGTGAGGGGCTTCTCAAGTCCCCCTGGTCGGACCTGGCCAAGCACTTGGTGACGAAAAACGAATTGCGTGCGGCGGGGTGGTCCGAGGCGAAGATCAAGCTTCACCTTGGCAAGCCCGATGGGCGCCATCCGAGTACGCACTTCCGGAACCCGCTCGGGCAGCCTTATTGGACCGGCCAGCAGGTCCTGGCGGCCGCCGTGAGAGCCGGGGTGTTGTCTTCCGAGGTCAAGTCCTGGCCGTATCAGTCCCCGGTGCATGGGTTGACCGACAGGGGATGGTTCATTTTGGCGATTGCAGGTCCCCACGGCTTAGTGATGCACCCGGAATTGCAGGAGCCCCTGGCCGAACTGGCCCAGGCGAAAGCCGACGTCGTGAAGCAGGCCGAGCGGTTTACCAACGATCTTCGGAGCAATGTGTTGGCGAACACGGAGGAGACTTTCGGCCCGATGATGGTGCGGGAGTTCCGCCTACAGGAACGGGCTTTTCCGGCGACCATCCCGGCTTCGGAGTGCGTCGAGAAGGTGATTTGGATGAGCGGCAAGCCCAAGGAGCGGGCCGAGGAGATTCGTCGATTCACGCAACAGCAGCTTCGTCTGACGGAACTCCAGCTGCTCGCCTCGGAGGAGGTCATCGAGGCCGTGGCCGAGGACGTAAAATCGAAGCAGAATCGCTATGAGATGATCGACACCTCGGACCTAGCCCGGCTCTGCGGCATCGAGCCGGCCGATGGCGATGCCGAACGCACGACTTACGCCTACTGGCATGATCTCGAGGACGAAGGGACGCTCCATGAGTTGCTGCCCCAGTTGGCGCCTTACGTGAGTCCATCCCGGTTCGCCAAGTTGGAGCGTTGGAAGGAACGGATCGAGGAGGATGAGGCCGAACTCGATCTGAACAAACTAACGGCCAAGGAGAAGGAAGTCCTGGCCCTGCTGTGGAATACCGAGGACTGCTCCGATCGAGCCTTCCGCGCGGTCTGCACCCACTCGGTAAAGAGCCGCAAGGGCGACTACCTGATCTTCGAGTTCTTCGTCGGCGATGGCGGTGACATCGAGGACGAATGCGGCCCGTACAGTTTCCACGAGCCCGGTGGCATCAACTGCGACGACCCCGACGAGATCGTCCACCCCGAGACCGGCAACCGGCTCGCGGACCTCCTCTACAAACCGCGGAAGCGCAAATCTAAGTAAGCCAGCCACCTTCGACGTCGGTCAGCCTATGCAATCAAAGGCATGCTCAACAGTTAGCAGAGGAACCACAATGAGGCCACACAACAAAGTCCGAGTACCAAGAGGCACCCATTCCCCTGCACGCGGGCTTGCTCGGCCCTCTTCCGCGAATCGCGTCTGCGGAAGAATTCCATGGTTATTTCTGTAGTTTTTGAGCTGTCGAAGTATCCGACAGACTCCGGGTCATAACCACATTTAGGGCAAACTTCCTTGTTGGGCTTGTAAGCATACTTCGCCGCAGCCTCACTACCTAACCTCAGCTTATCCAAGGGAATTGTCTGGCGGTAGGATTTGATAAACTCTCCGGAGGCATCCTTTACCCAGAATGCTTCGACATCACCGACATAATCGCATCGATGGCAGGTTCTATGCGAATTGGGAAGAGTCATGGCATGATTAATTGAAGTTTTACGTTTCGTTTCTCAATACGATGACAGCAGTGACTGAGTTTTAGAATAACAGGCTGTTTCTAACCAGTTTGAACAAGTAAAAAAGCGGATAACCAAACGCATATAGGAAGGTAATAATAAATATGACAGTGGCCAAAACGTGAAAACAGCCTGATCTTGGGCTAACAATTGGGCGAAGATCGAAGCCTCCTTGGAGAAGCATCAACTCGAAATAGTTGCCAAAATAGAATGATGCCAAAAAGAGAGCTAAGCCACAGGCAACTTGGACGGGGTAATTCTGGCTGGGGAGCCACCAGCTTATAAAGCGATAGATATCGCTCCACCAAAACCAGGTTAGTCCGATGACGAGGAGGTGGCTTGTGAAAAAGCGTCGCCAGAAACCGCCCAGGTTGTCGTTCTCGTTATCTAACTCACAAACAACCAACAGCGAAAGCCATACCCAGAAAATCCAAGCAAGGAAGACAGTCGTTAGCCACTTAGTGATTTCATTAAGGGATGTGAACCAAGACAATGGACTTAGCGCCGGCGAGTCGACTGGCAGGCAGATTGCCGGAATGGCATCCATGCTTGGAAATTTCATTCCACGGTGAGGGGAAGTCGATGCTTTAAAAACACTGTATTTCTTTTGCACTTGTCGCTTGAGGGGTGCCTTGGGGCCAGGCAGGTTGGGGTGATGAAGTTCGAGCTTTGGGCGCTGACGGCGGCGATGGGGTGCGCGGCAGTCGCTGGTTTCTATGGACAGAGAGAGCCGTATTATAGCTACGCTCCCCATATTGGGATGACGCCGGAGCAGATTGTCGCTGATATCCAGCGCCGTCCGATCGACGCCCGCGCAGACATCTGTCGCGCTGATTGGACGAATCTGATTACGGATTACGCCACGGCCATGGGCGAGGCGCTGGTGCTCGAGCAGGTGAACGCACATCCCGAGCGCGCTAGATTGGTTCGGCGCCTCATGGAACGACTGGATGACTTCTGCTACGATTACCTCGATGCCGAACATGGTCGGGTCGGCGGTAATGGGCATATGGCCGAGCATGGTGACAGGGTTTATGTCCAATTCCTCATGCGCTCCATCGTGGAGCAGCTTCCGGGTCAGCCAGTCGTCCGGAGTTACCCCCGCGTAGTGCTCCCTCGGCTGCGATCCTTTGAGTGGCGCCTTCATGGGCTGAAGTTTGATGATAACGGACCAAAGTATTTTCATGACGGCTCGGATCCCGAGTTTGAGGAGCAGTGCCGGCGTGAAAGGTTGTCGAACTACTTAACTAACAGGAAGGTGATGATGAAACGCTGGGATGATTTGGCTGATACTTTGGGTGAATTGCCGACTCCGGTGGTCAATCGCATCATCGCTTACCTCGAATGGCGGGTCGACCAAAGCCTGGGTACTTACTTTCAGGACGACTTCACCCGAGTTGATTTACCAGAGTCCCCCAAATAGCCTGGGCCACACCCACTTAATAGGGTCAGACCCTATTAATGGGGTCAGACCCTATTAATATGACCTGGCACTCAACTGGCCGGGACACTCAGCCCTGCCGAGGGACAGATGGGGTAGACCGGCGGCCAGCACGTAAGATGTGATTGTTTTTTAATCACGTTGAGCGACTGGGCAGGGCGGGTAGGTTAGGGTCATGATCCCGATCCCGACCGGTTGCGCACGTTTCCTTTGCTATGGCTGGATCATCACGGGGATCCTTTTCCTGCTGGGCGTGAACAAGAACGGGGAGGATCTGTCCGGGGCGGGCGCCTTCGCCGTAATCACCGGCCTGTGGGGTCTCTACGTCACCCGCCCGCGCAAGGATTAAACCCCCCAGACCCAACAAGGGGTCAGACTACCATAAGAGGGTCAGACTACCTTAAGGTAGTCTGACCCCCTGTCAGGATAACCCCACGATGTTCTGGGAGCCGTCCGATGGCTAAGAAAGCGAAGCTGCTGATCCATCAAGCGTTACGCGTTTTAATGCGCACAAGCCCAGCCGCCCATTTCCCAAGCCAACCGATGATGGGGTCAGACTACCTTAACGGGGTCAGGCTACTACATCGTAGTCTGACCCTCTGTCGTTCCTAGGGATATTTTGTCCCGTGGTCCCGGAGCGTCACCGCCCGGTCACGCCAGGCTTGGATGATGCCCGCGGGCTTGCCGGCCAGCTGGGCGCATTCGGCCGCAAGGTCGGCGCATTCGGCGGCTTCGCCGAGAGTGAAGGCGTGTCGGGCGAAGGTATCCGACGCGAGGGTCATGGCGTTGAATTCTTCTTCGTCACCGTGCGTCAGCCGGACGAAGCCCTTCAAGCGCAGGGTGGCGTGGGCGCCGAAGAGCGGGTGTGCGGAATAAGCCACGAAGAAGAGCTGATAAAGCGCGCCCAACTGACCCTTCTCAAAGGAGTAGCGCATGTAGACCGTCTCCAGGGAATTCAGGGCTCTCCGGATCGGGTGCAGCCGCGCGAGGTTCCATTCCGCCTCTTCGATCCAGGACTCTGCCGCCTTGGGGTTGGGCAATGGCTGGATCGCGGGCTCGTCCTTGAATTGGTATTCGTCGTATTCGAACGTGTGCATCTTCATGTCGGGCGTGGTTCCCTTATGATATCAGACTTGTCCAATCGAGACGAGGCTCCGGCCTGAGGTCAGGCACGTCATCGCTGCGCGAGACGAAGCCGGGGAGAGTCGACCCGTTGATCGGTTGATTAGTTGGCCAGATAGAATCCGGAATCCGTCGGAGGAACCATTCTAGTCAACGGGTCAACTCATCAACAAATCAACGATACAGGCGGCCGACCGGGGACGGTCAGCCCTACCTTTTGCCTCTTCGGCCCTTCCGCCAACCGCACGCGCGCTCTGCGCGTAGACGGTCAGCCCCGACGAGGTGTGGACCCGATTCTCCATCATGATATCTCCAGTGCTTGTGAGGTAAATCTGCGAGGCCGACCGTTTGACTGAGGAACTTGGAAAATCAAGATGCGGTTAACATCGCGGCCTCCATGAAGAAATCCAGGTGTCAGTTGCTGGCCGGGGCTTTTGGACTTGCGCACCAGGCCGTGGCGGTAACGATGAGTTACATAACGGCCCGCTCCTCTGCTTCGCAAGACGCACGAGCGGGTCTTTCTGTTTCCGGCAAAGTTGGCTACCAGAAACCGCATCTGATCTTCGAGCAGCAGGTGGTCCATCTCAGGCGAAAGGGCATGCTGATCGACGACGAGGCTTGGGTCATCGCCCGATTACGACAGGTCGGCTACTACCGTCTAAGCGCCTATTGGCATCCTTACAAACTGCGGCAGTCCCCGGCCGGGCCCGAGGGGGAGGACTTACGGGCCGGCACCAGATTCGAGTTTGTCCACTTACTGTATGAATACGACCGCCGCCTGCGGGTGCTGGTGCTCGAGGGGGTCGAAATCATCGCGGTATCTCTCCGGGTCGATATCGCCTACTTGCTGGGTCAACGGGATCGATTCGCTTATCTTCGGCCTGAACTACTAGGGCCGGCGTTCTCACGCCCCGATATCAACGGAGTTACGGATCACTCAAAATGGCTTAAAGGCTACCGGGAGAAGGTGCACCGGCCCAATGAGGATTTTACTCGTCATCTCTTGGGTAAGTACGGTGAGCATCTGCCGATCTGGGCTTCGGTGGAACTCTGGGAATTCAACCAGCTATGTTTCTTTCTCGGGGGCCTGAAGCACGAGGATAAGCTCACAATCGCCAAGAAATACGGCCTGAGCTGTCCGAAGATGCTGCTGTCTTGGCTCAAGGCTATCAAGGGCATCCGGAACCACGCCGCACACCATGGCCGGATCTGGAACCGGAACATGAGCGCGCAACCCATCTTGCCGGACGCGGGAATCATCCCGGAACTCGACATTATCGTGAAGGATGCGACTCGGCTTCGTCAGGCGCGCGCCTGTTGCCCCCTGCTATTGATGGCGCATCTCATCCAAGTCATCGATCCGTCATCGGTCTGGCCGTCGAAGCTGAAAACCACTATCCGCGACTTTCCTTCTGAAACCGGGATGACCATCGAGCAGATGGGCTTTCCCTCCGATTGGATGGGCTCTGATAACCAGGTCTGACCCCCTGTCGGAATCGTTGGTATGTCACTCTATGACAAGCGGTCCGGTAGACGGCGGAAGCGGCGTAGGGTAGGGTGATCTCACTATGAGCTACGATCGACGCGAATTCCTCAAAACCCTCACCCTGGGCGGCATCGCCCTCTTCACCGCGGATTGGACCAAGCTGGTCGAAGAGGCCAAGGCGGCCTCGGCCGGCAAATTGCTGCCGGCGCTCCCGGGGGAGAAAGTCGATCCGAAGAGCGACCAGATCCGCGCCTTCTGGAACGACTCGTCGGGTTACTTCGAGCTTTGCCTCAATGGTACGATCTACGACGAGGTGCCGGATTTCGACGACGAGGGCGACGAGGAGTTCGACGATTCGGATTTGTGCAAGGAGGATGACGAGTCGGAGGAGGACTTCGAAGCCCGCGTCCAGGAGGCCCGCGAGGAATGGGAGAGCGAGAACGGGTGCAGCCAGTCCAGCCGGGAATATCGCCAGGAGGAGCACGAATTCGATTGGTATCGTCGCAGCTGCCCCGGCGCCCGGGCGGTGCCGTACCTGCAGGGCGTTTTCAGTGCGCTGGAGTCCAAAGGCGTCAACGTCGACGCGGGTGACTACGCCGAGATCGGCAGTATCGATTTCTATGACGGTTCCTGCCCCGGCAACGATACCTACGTCGCCGCCACGGCGCCGGATTACGAAACCCTCGCCGCGCTCCAACGCGTCTTGGAAGCCCTCAAATGGGATTGCCGGGTGGTGATCGTTGAACCCAACCCAGCCGACGAGGCGAAGGCCTGATTCTCGCCGGGGGCATTTCTTAGGTAGGGACCAGCGTCCCTGCTGGTCCGCGTCTCTCCCCCGGCCAACTCGTCAACTGGTCAACCGATCAACTCTGCATCGCCCTAACCGCCAACCGCTAACACCCAACCGCTTGTGCGCTCAGGCTTCGGCATGAGGTCAGGCACGTCATCGCTGCGCGAGGCGAAGCCGGGGAGAGTTGACCCGTTGATCGGTTGATTAGTTGGCCAGATAGAATCCGGAATCCGTCGGAGGAACCATTCTAGTCAACGGGTCAACTTATCAACTATTCAACGATACAGGCGGCCGACCGAGACGGTCAGCCCTACCTTTAGCCTCTTCGGCCTAACCGCCAACCGCTAATACCCAACCGCTTGCGCGCTCAGGCTTCGGCATGAGGTCAGGCACGCCATCGCTTTGCGAGGCGAAGCCAGACCCCATGCCGGCGCGGGATGCGCGAGAAAAGGCAGCTAGGGCAGCACGCGGTGCTGCCCCTACCGAGGGTCCCTAGACAACGCCCCGAGGGCGGGTATACCTTGGATATGGGTTACTTTCAGATCGAGACGCGAGAGAACGAGGAGCCGGGCGATTGGCAGCCGGGGAAGACGCGGTTGCTGTTCCAATGCGATATCCGCCTGCGGTCGGGCGAGGACGAGGAGACCTTGTTCCTGGTCGGCCCGGACGCCGGCAACGAGGTGATGGTGCTCTGGAAGGAGGCCAACTATGGCGCGGTCGGCGCCGAGCCGTTGTCGTGGATCAAGCTGGAAACCGCCCAGGAGCCCGAGGTCTATGTCCGGTTGCTGGAGGGTTTTCTCGCCGCGGTGCACGCGGCCGGCACGGCGAAGGCGGCGGACTTCACGTCCATCGCAGTCCCGCCCGCCGGACTGTTGCCCGAGACCGAGATCCGGGCGATTTTCGCGAGAGCGTTTGGTGGGTAGGTGAGCAGGGGGATGTGGGCAAGGTGACATGTGGGCAAGGGCGCACCTGTTGCCTCTTCGATCAAACCGCAAACCGCTAACCCCTAACCGCTCGCGCGCTCTGCGCGTGGGTGTTCGGCCCTACCGAGAGGCAGCTAGGGCAGCACGCGGTGCTGCCCCTACCCAAGACAAGGCTTTTCACCGGGAGAGCTAGCGTTTCGACGCACGCTTGACGCTAAGCCCTCGGTCGGCCTCGTTGGTGGCATGAGTTCTTCCTCCGCCCAGGGTGTGTATCGCCACATCGTCCTCTTTCAGTTCAAGGCTGATGCGCCGGCCGCCAAGGTGCGGGCGATCATCGAGGCGTTTGCGGCGTTGCCGGCGAAGCTGCCGGCGGTGCAGGCGTTCGAGCATGGGACGAACGTGAGCCCGGAAGGCCTGGACCAGGGCTTCACCCATATCTTCACGCTCACCTTCGCTTCCAAGGAGGCGCTGGAGAAGCACTACCTGCACGAGCCCGCGCACCAGGAATTCGTGGCGATGCTCGGCGGGGTCCTGGAGAAGGCGTTGGTGGTGGATTACGTCGCGGGTTGAAGCGCGCGAAGGTAGGGGCACGTAGGCAAGGTGGGAATGAGGGGAACGGAGGACCGGAGGACTCGAGGCGCACCTATTGCCTCTTCGGCCAAACCGCCAACCGCTAACCCCCAACCGCTCGCGCGCTCAGCGCGCGCGGGTAGGGACCAGCGTCCCGCTGGTCCGCATTCGGCCTGAGGTCAGGCACATCATCGCTGCGCGAGATGAAGCCGGGGAGAGTTGGCCCGTTGATCGGTTAATTGGGTGGCCAGAGAGATGCAGAAGTCGGCGGGAGAATCATTCCGGTCAACGGATCAACTCATCAACTAATCAACGATACCTGCGGCCGACCGGGGACGGTCAGCCCTACCTGAAGGAGACGGAGTACGGAGTACAGAGTACAGAGGGCGCAGTCTGGAGTACAGAGTGCCGCCTCGGGTGCTGATTCGAGGGTGCCTAGCGTCGTCAAAGGGTGGCCAGGCAGGGGTGTGCATAACTTGCCGGAAGCGGGATTGCGTAGCCGGAAAGCGTCCGTTGTAATGGTTTCTTTATGACGATGAGGAAAGTATCCGCGGGGTCGCCCTGGTGGCGCCGCCAGGCCGATGGAATCCTGTGCGTGGCGGTCGCCGCCGCCATGGCTTTGTGGGGCGCCTGGTACCTGGCGCAACCCGACTCCGGGCCGCGCTTCCGTTTCGCGCTCGATGAGCTGGCCTCGCCCATCGAGCTGACCTTGCCGGAGCTGGACCGGCACAACGCGCGGATGGCTCGCCGCTGCGCCGACCTGCTCGCCGAGGTCAAGGTCCTGCGCGGAGCCCGGCCGGGCTCCGCGGAGGCGGCGCAGTTGGAGCGGGCGGTCGAAAAGGTGGATTACGGGGCGTTCGTGGAGGATTACTTCCGACGCTATGTGCTCGCCGATCACGAGGCTCCGTTAGGCCCTTACCATCAAAAATTGGTGACGCTCGGCGACAAGGTCGACCAGGCGAAGCGGTATCGCAACGTGGAGAGTTTCCTGCAGGCGCTCGCGGCGACCGCCGCCGGGCCCGAGGAAATCGAAGGTTTCTACACCAATTTCTGGAGCCACGAGATGATCGTGCGCAAGCGTGACGACCAGTACGAGGTCGTCATCGGCGGCGGCTATTGGCCGACCTACAACGGTTCGTGGGTCCATTTTTTCGACCAGCCCAAGGGCAAGGTCATCGATACCCGCTACCGCGCACCGGATTGGCCTGACGAGGCTTTCGTGCATTGTACCGTGAAATTTGACCGCGGCCTCGTGGTCGTGGACGCCGATGGGCCGGGCCGGACGATGTGCGTGTCGGGAACCTATGTCAAAGTGGCCGACTTCAAACCGATCGAGCGGGAGTTCAGCAACGAAGCCACCTTGGGGACCGGCGGCGCCTCGGCCGATGCCTGGCACGCGCGGCAGGAACTGTTGGTCCGTGGCCTCGCCTGGATCAGTCCGGCCCGGACTGGCTTCTGTCCCTCGCCCTATGCCACCATCGAGACCTGTGAGAGGTATCTTGGCACCTACCAGGAGCCGCCACCGAAGTGACGGTGCTTTCGGCGCATTCGCGGATGCGCCCCGATTAAGGTCGCGGGGACGCCGGGTCTCGGATTGGATGGGCTCGGTCACTTTTCATGGATATCTTCCTTATCGCGCTCAAACTCGTCGTCTCCCTAGGCATCCTCAACGTCTGGGTCCTGCGCCGCGAGCAGCCGACGGCCTACCGGGGACAGGCGGCGCGAACGCTCCGGGAGGAATTCGCCGTCTACGGACTCACGCCGTTCTATTCCGCCGTGGGACTTTGCAAGGTCGCGCTGGCGCTGGCCTTGCTGGTCTCCCTCTGGTGGCCCCCGGTCGCCGGGCCCGCGGCCGGCGCGCTCGCCGTCCTCATGGTCGGCGCGTTCGTCATGCACCTCAAGGTCAAGGACCCCGCGATCAAGTCGCTCCCCGCGCTCGCGGTCCTGGCGATGTGCCTGGGAATCGTCCTGCTCTGAAGCCGCTCAGACTCCGGTGGCGGCCAGGTAGGCGTTGAGCGCCAGGTAGCCTAGCGCCGGCAACATCCGCGGGAAGGCGTCGCCCAGGCGGACCCGCACCCCTAGGGCGACCACCATCATCAGGGCCAGTCCCCCGGCCGCCGCTTGCCCCAAGATAGGCCAGCTCCACCCCGCCACCAGCCCGCCGGCCGCGGCCACCTGCAGGGCGCCGACCCAAGGCCGCATCCGCTCCAGGCCGTAGCGAGTGAACTCTCGGCGGACATAACCGGAGAGGAAGCAACCCAAGCCATAGCCCACAAAGGAAAAGGCGGAGAAAAGGACGAGGGCGGTTTTCAAGGAAAACGCAGGGGTATCGCCCGCCCCCGCATTCACAAGGTTTGCTTCGCCCTCGGCAGGATTAAGCCGGGTGCGTCCCGCCAGCGGGCTAGTGGCGCCAAGCCCATGGAATAGACTTGATGCTATCCGTATACCTTTAACATTTACTTAACACCATGAATGTCACTTTCCGGCAGTTGGAGATTTTCCGGGCCCTGGTGGCCACCGGCAGCATCAGCGCCGCGGCGCGGGATGCCAAGGTCACGCAACCCACCGCCTCCGTCCACCTGCGCGACCTGACCGAGGCCGTCGGTATGCCTCTTTACGAGGTGATCGGCCGCAAGGTCTACCTCACCGAGGTCGGCAAGGAACTCGCGAAGGCCGCGCAAGGGGTGCGGTCCGAGTGGACCGCTTTCGAGCAGTCCGTCCAGGCGCTGCAGGGAGGGGAGTCCGGGCTCCTCCGGGTCGCCATGGTCAATACCGCGCAGTATTTCGCGCCGCGCCTGATCGGCTCCTTCTGCGCCAATCGGCCCAAGGTCGAGGTCGCGATGGCCTTGCTCAATCGCGACGGGGTCGTCGAGCGCATGCGCGCGAACCAGGACGACCTCTACATCATGTCGCGCCCGCCCGAGGGCCTCGCGCTCACCAGCCAGGTCTTCATGCCGAACCCGTTGGTCGTGGTCGCGCCGCGCGGCCATGCCTTGGCCAAGCGCGGACGTCTGAGCGTCGACGATCTGCTCACCGAGCGCTTCATCGCCCGCGAGCCCGGTTCGGGTACCCGTCTGGCCGTCGACGAGTTCTTCCGGCGCCACCACCGGACACGGGAGATCAGATTCGAACTGGGTAGCAACGAGGCCATCCTCGAAGCCGTCGCCGGCGGCATGGGTCTGGCCATCCTCTCGGAGCATGCGCTGCGGGCCGGGGCGCGTCGCGACCTCATCACGCTCGACGTCGAAGGCTTCCCGTTGCAATCCAGCTGGCAGATCGTCCATCCCGCCGGCCGGAGACTCTCGCCCCTCGCCGCCGCCTTCCGCGATCACCTCGTCGCCCAGGCGGCGACGCCGGCCCCGGTGACCGCCTGAGTCGGTCGCCCTTGCCACGGCTCGCGTGGCCGCTAGCAATCAAGTCGCCCATGTGCCGTCGCCTGCTCCCTCTTCTCCTCGCGTGGGTGGCGCTCGTGGCCGGGGAGGTCGTCCTGCCGTGCGGCCGTTTCACCCTGAAGTTCGACGAGCAGGGCGGGGCGGTGGGCGCGGTGCGGACGGCGGATGGCGCGGTCTTGCTCCGACCCGGTGCCCGGCAGGAAGGCCTCGCGCTCGTGGATCCCGACGGCACCGCGACACCCTTGCCGGGGGTGCGTCGTCTCGCGGACGGGCGGGTCGAGTTCGCCGCCACCAGCGGTCAGCCGGCCGTGGTCTTCGCCGGGCGGGCCGGCGAGCGGCATCTCGCGTTCCGTCTGAGCGAGCTGCGCGGGATCGAACCCTCCCAGCGGGAGACGTTGCGTTTCACGTTGATCGGCGGCCCCGACCTCCGGTTGCTGCCTTTGGATTAC
>JACCDY010184655.1_pt1 | contig 40335 bp, 38 predicted proteins | sample 7446391 | NCBI WGS metagenome assembly JACCDY01 (sample SAMN15323451, study PRJNA562643) | freshwater metagenome | isolation source: river surface water | place: USA:Blue River Watershed | collected 2017-08-18
CCACGGGTACAATGCTTTTTTTGGAGCCCCCACCCATGCGCCTACTTGGCAAAGCGCTCACCTTCGACGACGTGTTGCTGGTGCCTGCGTTCTCCCAGGTCCTGCCCAAGGACACCTCCCTCGCGACGCGCCTCACCCGCAACATCGCCCTGAACCTCCCCCTCGTGTCCGCCGCCATGGACACCGTCACCGAGAGCCGCCTGGCCATCGCCATCGCGCAAGAGGGGGGCATCGGCATCGTCCACAAGAACCTCACCCCGCAGCAGCAGGCCGCCGAAGTGGCCCGCGTCAAGCGCTACGAGTCCGGCGTGCTGCGTGACCCGGTGGTCATCACCCCGACGCACACCGTGCGCCAGGTGATGGAGCTGTCCGAGCAGCTGGGCGTCTCCGGCTTCCCGGTGGTCGACGGCGGCAAGGTGGTCGGTATCGTCACCGGCCGCGACCTGCGCTTCGAGACCCGCTACGACGTGCCGGTCAGCCAGATCATGACCCCGCGCGAGCGCCTGGTCACCGTCAACGACAAGGACGGCACCACGCCCGCCGAGGCCAAGGCCCTCCTGAACAAGCACAAGCTCGAGCGCATCCTGGTCGTCAACGACGCCTTCGAACTCAAGGGCCTGATTACCGTCAAGGACATCACCAAGCAGACCAGCTTCCCCAACGCCGCGCGTGACAGCGCCGGCCGCCTGCGCGTGGGCGCCGCCGTCGGCGTGGGCGTGGGCACCGAGGAACGGGTCGAGGCGCTGGTCAAGGCCGGCGTCGACGTCATCGTGGTCGACACCGCCCACGGCCACAGCAAGGGCGTGATCGACCGCGTGCGCTGGGTCAAGCAGAACTACCCGCAGGTCGACGTGGTCGGCGGCAACATCGCCACCGGCGCGGCTGCCCTGGCCCTGGTGGAGGCGGGCGCCGACGGCGTCAAGGTCGGCATCGGCCCCGGCTCCATCTGCACCACCCGCATCGTCGCCGGCGTGGGCGTGCCCCAGATCACCGCCATCGACAACGTGGCCACCGCGCTCCAGGGTACCGGCGTGCCCCTGATCGCCGACGGCGGCGTGCGCTACTCCGGCGACATCGCCAAGGCCATCGCCGCGGGCGCCAGCACCGTGATGATGGGCGGCATGTTCGCCGGCACCGAGGAAGCGCCGGGCGAGATCGTCCTGTTCCAGGGCCGCAGCTACAAGAGCTACCGCGGCATGGGCTCCATCGGCGCGATGCAGCAGGGCAGCGCGGACCGCTACTTCCAGGAAGCGTCCACCACCAATCCCAACGCCGAGAAGCTGGTGCCCGAGGGCATCGAGGGCCGCGTGCCGTACAAGGGCTCGATGGTCTCTATCGTCTACCAGCTCGCCGGCGGCGTGCGCGCCTCCATGGGCTACTGCGGCTGCGCCAGCATCGAGCAGATGCGCAATGAGGCCGAGTTCGTCCAGATCACCGCCGCGGGCATGCGCGAGAGCCATGTGCACGACGTGCAGATCACCAAGGAAGCGCCCAACTACCGGGCCGACTGAACCCCACCGACTCCCACAGCCCCGGCCTCGCGCCGGGGCGCTTGTTTCCAGACCCCATGCAACACGACAAGATCCTCATCCTCGACTTCGGCAGCCAGGTCACCCAGCTGATCGCCCGCCGGGTGCGCGAGGCCCACGTCTACTCCGAAGTCCACCCCTGCGACGTGAGCGACGAGTGGGTGCGCCAGTACGCCGCCGACGGCAAGTTGAAGGGCGTCATCCTCTCCGGCAGCCACGCCAGCGTGTACGAAGAGAGCACCGACAAGGCGCCGCAAGCGGTCTTTGAACTGGGCGTGCCGGTGCTGGGCATCTGCTACGGCATGCAGACCATGGCCCACCAGCTGGGGGGCAAGGTGGAGAGCGGCCAGTCCCGCGAGTTCGGCTTTGCCGCGGTGCGCGCGCACGGCCACACCAAGCTCCTGGAGGACATCGCCGACTTCACGACCGATGAAGGCCACGGCATGCTCAATGTGTGGATGTCGCACGGCGACAAGGTCACCCAGCTGCCCCCGGGCTTCGCGGTCATGGCCTCCACCCCCAGCTGCCCGATTGCCGGCATGGCCGACGAGGCCCGCCGCTACTATGCGGTGCAGTTCCACCCCGAGGTGACGCACACGGTGCAGGGCCGCGCCATTCTCGAGCGCTTCGTCCTGGGCATCTGCCAGGCCAGCCCCGACTGGGTGATGAAGGACCATGTCGAGGAAGCGGTGCAGAAGATCCGCGAGCAGGTGGGCGACGAGGAGGTGATCCTCGGCCTGTCCGGCGGCGTCGATTCGTCCGTGGCGGCGGCCCTGATCCACCGCGCCATCGGCGACCAGCTCACCTGCGTCTTTGTCGACCACGGCCTGTTGCGCCTGAACGAGGGCGATATGGTGATGGACATGTTCGCGGGCAAGCTGCACGCCAAGGTGATCCGCGTCGACGCGAGTGACCTGTTTCTGGGCAAGCTGGCTGGCGTGAGCGAGCCGGAGCAGAAGCGCAAGATCATCGGCGGCCTGTTCGTCGACGTGTTCAAGGCCGAGGCGGCCAAGCTCAAGGCTGGCGCCGGTGGTCACAAAGGAGCGACCTTCCTCGCCCAGGGCACCATCTACCCCGACGTCATCGAGTCGGGCGGCGCCAAGAGCAAGAAGGCCGTCATCATCAAGAGCCACCATAACGTGGGCGGCCTGCCCGAGCAGCTGGGCCTCAAGCTCCTGGAGCCGCTGCGCGACCTGTTCAAGGACGAAGTGCGCGAGCTGGGCGTGGCCCTGGGCCTGCCGCACGAGATGGTCTACCGCCATCCTTTCCCGGGCCCCGGGCTGGGCGTTCGCATCCTGGGCGAAGTGAAGAAGGAATACGCCGACCTGCTGCGCCGGGCCGACGCCATCTTCATCGAGGAGCTCCGCAACCACGTCGACGCCGCCACCGGCAAGACCTGGTACGACCTCACCAGCCAGGCCTTCACCGTCTTCCTGCCGGTCAAGAGCGTGGGCGTGATGGGCGACGGCCGCACCTACGACTACGTGGTCGCCCTGCGCGCGGTGCAGACCAGCGACTTCATGACCGCGGACTGGGCGGAGCTGCCCTATGCGCTCCTGAAGAAAGTGTCGGGCCGGATCATCAATGAGGTGCGCGGCATCAACCGCGTGACCTACGACGTGAGCTCGAAGCCGCCGGCGACGATCGAGTGGGAGTGAGCCCACAGACAACCCCTGTGTGATCTGGCCGCCGACCCATCAGATCGGCCTTCACACTGACTACCCGCCCCATGAAGTCGCAGCTTGCATTCATCACCATTTGCGTGGCCAGCGCATTGGCGCTGGCTGCAGAACCTGCCGCTGAAAGCGCGGCTGCCAAAGGGGCCCGTACAACCGGCGCGGCTCGGATGTCATTGAGTTCTTATGCGAACAGCAAGGAGAACTCTTTTTTCAGCCAGGACTTTCCACTCCGGCCGGACGGAAAGGCGCCGCTGGTCGGTGACGCGCAGGCATTCTTCAAGTTCCCAGATGGGTCCGAAGGCCTGTTCCTTGGGCGTCTCCAGTACTGGACCCCACAGGGAGCGGGTCCTCCGACGCCTTCACTGTTCAGTTTTTTCAAGAAGGTGGCTGGCGTGTGGGTGGCGCATGTGCCGCACATCGACAAGCGGGCCGACACGTGCGTGCACCCGAGGAAGGCCATCGTCGCCGACTTCAACCAGGACGGGCAGCCAGACTTCGTGATCGCCTGCCACGGCCATGATGCACCGCCCTATCCGGGAGAGCACAGCATCGGGCTCATGAGTAGCCCTCACGGCTACGTGCAGGACATCGTCACCGACCGCGTCGAGTTCTATCACGGAGGCGCGGCGCACGACTTCAACGGCGACGGGATCCCGGATCTCGTCCTGACCCTGAAGAACGGCACCCGGACGTTCATCAACGACGGCACGGGGAAGTTTTCTCCCAGCAGCGAGTATTCCTTCGGGCAGTTCCGCCGGGCCTTCCACATCGAACTGGTCGATGTGAACAACGATGGCAAGTTCGACATCGTGGGCGGCAGCCATGAGTGGGAGGATGCCACGCGCATCGTGCTGAATCCGGGCAACAACAAGTTCGGGCGCTCGGCGCAAACCATCACGATTGCGCCCGTGCCCGGAGCCGGCACGATCGTTGACTTCGTCTACGTCAAATCGGTCAATTCGCTCTATGTCTTGCGCACCGGCGACGGCAGGAGCAACGGCACCGCCTTCTACCGGGGCCTCTGGCTGCAGAAGTTCTCGCTCGACACCCAGGTCAGCACGGTGCTGATCGCGGACCCGGACTGGTCCGATCCGCGATTCGGCCCCTACGCCAGGTGGCTGCGCTGGATGGTGGCGGATGGTGGCTACATCGTGAGCAACTGGGGCAGCGCCATCCGGGTCAAGATCGAATAGCACAAGGATTCCACGTGGCCCCTTCCATGAAATCGATCATCCTGCTCCTTGCGCTCATCGGCGTCGGTACCGTCCGTGCCCAGGGGCAGGGTCCCTGCAGGCCCTTCGCGCAGGGGAATCCGACACTCGTGTCCATCGGCCCGCTCAAGTCCGTTGATGGCCCCATCGCTGAATTCAATTCCTGCCACTCCTCGGTCCGACTCGACTTTCCCACGGCGGGCGCACCGAAGCTCGGCGATAAGCCACCCCTGGTCATCGTGATCCACGGCGGCGATGGCCTCGGTGGGTATCAGCGCGATTTCGCCAAGGTGATGAACCAGAATGGCTATGCCTCCCTGGTCTTCGACGCTTTCGAGATGAACGGGTTCACCGCTGGCTCGGACCTGATCGCCTACCAGGTGAGCAACGCGGCGCGGCAGCGGATGCTGTTCAAGGTGACCTACGGCGCCTATCAATGGGTGATGGGAAACGACAAGGTCGACACCTCCCGCATCTTCATCCAGGGCCATTCGAATGGCGGCAGCGTCGCCATCAACATGGCGGCGGCAGCAGACCCGTCGCATGTCAAGGGGGTGGTCGCCGAGGCTGGCCCGTCCATGGGTATCGGGTTTCCCGATTCACTGAGGGTCCCGCTCTTGATGGTGTACGGGTCCGCCGACGTCTTTGGGGGTAACCATCGGGCGGACTTCATGCACCTGCGGGCAAACGCCTGTGGGGCCAACGAATTCGATCCGCAGGTGCCCGCTGGCTTTGCTGCCCGCTGCAGCCGGGACGCGGGCCGGGCCAACGCCATGCCGTCGCCTCAGGCCTGGTTCGAGAGCATCCGCGCGGCCGGCAACGTGCCCGTCCGGTTCGAGCTGATCGAGGGCGGCGGGCACGGGATGATGTTCTCCGACTTCTCCGCCTCGGAGCGCCCGATGCCTGGCGGCCGGATGCTCTATCAGTCGCGAGGCGCCAGCCCCGCGCAGCGGCAGCGGCTGCGCGCCATGATCCTGGACTTCTTCGCGTCCAGGTCCTGAGCAGCCTGCCTGCCGCGTCCGGGGGTCAACCGAGGTGGGCCTTGAAGAAGGCCACCGTCCGCTCCCACGCCAGCTTCGCCGCTGCGGCGTCATAGCGGGGCGTGGTGTCGTTGTTGAAGCCGTGCTGGGTGTTGGGGTACTGGTGCAGCGTGAGCCGCACGCCTGCGGCCTTGAGCGCCGCCTCGAAGGCTGGCCAGGACGCGTTGATGCGTTCGTCGATCCCGGCCAGATGCGCCAGCACCGGCGCCTTGACCTTGGCGGCGTCCGCCACGGCCGGCGTGTTGCCGTAGAAGGGGACTGCAGCGTCCAGGTCCGACAGGCGGGTGGCCAGCGAGAGGACGACACCCCCGCCGTAGCAGAAGCCCACCGCCCCCATCTTCCCGGTGCCATCGGCACGCGCCTTGAGCCACGCGGCACTCGCCAGGAAGTCCTGCTGGGTCTTGGCCTGCTCCAGTTTGCCGAACGCCTCGCGGGCCTTGTCCTCGTCGCCCGGGTAGCCGCCCATCGGGGTCAGCGCATCGGGGGCGAAGGCCATGAAGCCGTCGAGCGCGAGGCGGCGGGTGATGTCCTCGATGTGCGGGTTGAGGCCGCGGTTTTCGTGGATCACCAGAATGGCCGGCAGCCTGGCGGAGGCCGCCGCCGAGGCCGGGCGCGCCAGATAGCCTTTGATGCTGCCATAGCCCTGGGGGGAGGGGACGATCACCCGCTCGGTCTTGAGACGCGCGTCTTCGGGCTTGACCTGCTGGCCGGCGGCGAAGTTCGGGCTGAGAGCCGCGAGCAGGCCGGCCGCCGTCACGCCGGCGGTGGCGAAGCGCTGGGCCTTGTCGAGGAAGCCCCGGCGGTCGATCTTGCCGTGCACATAGGCGTCAAAAAGAATCAGCAGTTCCTGGTCGAAGTCCTGGGCAGTCTGGCGGGGCGGCATGGTCTCTCCTGGTGGGTGGAAGGGGCTGTCAGGATCGTACGCGGCCTTCCGCGCGCGCACTGCGGAAGGGGGCAATTCATCGGCGCAGGGCAAGGAAATTCCAGCGCGTGCCGCTGTCGCGAACCGTGCCGTCGGGGGCGACCTCCTGGTGGCGGCGGTGCTCCAGCACCTCGAAGCCATGGTGCGAGAGCAGGGCGATGAAGGCGTCCGGCGGCATGTGGAAGATCTTCTTGGGCGCGATCACGAAGGGCTCGCGGCTGAAGACCGCCGCCAGCGTCTGCCGCAGGCGGATCCAGAAGGCGGCAAGGCCCTGGTGCTTGAGCACCCAGAGCAGCCAGCCCGAGACCGAGTCCCCGTAGTTCTTGCCGGCCATTTCGTCGGTGTCGGGGATTTCCCCAAGATAGACGGTGGCACCGGGCTTGGTGATGCGGGCGAACTCGGTAAGGGCGGCGCGCACGCTGGCGTCGTCCGGCAGGACGATGAGCACGCCATTGCACACCAGCAGGTCGCAATACCGGTCAGGGAGATGGGTCTGGTCCGCGAGCCCCGGCTCGATGCTCACCAGGTGCGACGGGGCGCAGGCGCGGTGCAGGAGATGGTCCCGGACACGCGAGACCTCCTCCCGGGTCGGCAGCAGCCCGATCAGGCGGCCGAAAAAACCGTCCAGGCCCTGGCGTCCTGCCTGGAGGAGCAGCGAAGCATCGCCGCAGCCCACGTCCACGAGCACGGCGTCCCGGCGCAGGGGCAGCCTGGCCACGATCTGCTGCGTCACGAAGGCGGTGAGGTCCGGACGGCCGGTGCGGCCGCTCAGTTCGTTGATGTCGCGCGCACTGGCCTTGGCCCGATAGGCCTCGACGTGCGATGTTGTCTTGAAGATAGCCATGTCCCGCTCCACGCATGGGTCTGGCGCCACCCCGGTGGGACTTGCCAGCCTTTTTTATTGTCGGGGACCCGATGACCCCCCGCTGGGGTGCTAGTGTGCCCCAGCGGGGAGGGGCGGGCCGGGCCGATGGCCCCATGCGGGCTCAAGCCAGTGAGGGAGCAGGCGAATTGCTCACGGGCCCCTCGGGCAACCCGATGGAGATGCGCGCCTGAGGCACGCGCGGGTCTTCAGGCCCGGCGCCGGGCCAGGCCCACGAGAACCGGCAGGGCGAGCATCCAGGCCAGGGCGAGGGCCGCGAAGTGGGCCGTCGATGCGCTGAAGCTCGCGGCCCCCAGCTTCGCGCCGCCGAGGTAGCTCAGGGGGCCGAAGATCCCGCCCACCGCCGCCGACAGCGCCCAGTGGTGGCGCTGCAGGAAGGCCATGGACGAATCGAGCGTGAAGCCGAAAAGGGCCCAGAGCATCCACAGCCAGACCGGGCTCAGGGGGCCTATCGACCACCCATGGAATTCGATCACCCCCGCGGCCTGGAGCGAGGTGTCGACGACGAGGCCGACCAGCCAGGCCATCGCGGCCAGGCGAATCTCGTCCCGGGGGCGGGGACTCCAGCGCAGGTGCGCCGCGCCCAGCGCGAGGCCCAGGACGAGCGCGCCCAGCTCCATCCCCGAGGGGACACCGATCACCAGGGCCCACCAGGCCAGCTGGAAGCCCGCGGCATTGAGGAGGAGGGGCATCGCAGGCAGTGGAAGCATCGGGAAATTCTAGAGTTGCCTGGACTTGGCCCAGATCAAGCTCGGGCGGTCCGGCCGCATTGACAATGAGAGAAATTCTCATTGGAGTGCCCGTCCACACGGGCCTGCCGATCTTCGTGATGTCTTCCAACGCCGCGCCATCGCCGGGCGCCTTGAGCGACCTGCCCCTGCGCCAGCCCGCCACGATCGAATCACTTCATGCGCCGGCCGCCATGCCCGAATGGGCGCCCTGGCTGGCGCAGATCGGGTTCCTGCCCGGGGAGCGGGTCGAGCTGCTCGCCCGCGCCGCGCCGGGCGGTGACCCCCTGGTGGTGCGGGTGGGCGATTCGACCTTCGCGCTGCGCCGCGCGGAAGCCGACTGCGTCCGCGTCCTGCGGGACGGGGCAGGGCGCGCATGAACGAGGCGGTCGTCCACGTCCACCGCGGCGGCCCGCTGGTCGCCCTGGTCGGCAACCCCAACTGCGGCAAGACCGCGCTGTTCAACCGCCTCACCGGCAGCCACCAGAAGGTGGCCAATTACGCGGGGGTCACGGTGGAACGCAAGGAGGGCCGCTTCCTCACCCGGCGCGGCACGCCGCTGCGGCTGCTGGACCTGCCCGGCGCCTACAGCCTGCATCCCCGTTCTCCCGATGAACGGGTCACCGTCGATGTCCTCTACGGGCGCGCCCGGGGCGAGAAGCGGCCCGACCTCGTGGTCTGCGTGGTCGACGCCAGCCACCTGCGGCGCAACCTGCGCCTGGTGCTGGCGGTCAAGCGCCTGGGCCTGCCTTGCGTGGTCGCCCTGAACATGGCCGACCTGGCCGAGAAGAACGGGCTGACCCTCGACGTCGACGCCATGTCCCGCGAGCTCGGCCTGCCGGTGGTGCGGACGGTGGCGGTGCAGTCGGACGGGGCCGATGCCCTGCGCGAGCTGCTGGACGACCGGGCCCTGTGGCGTCTGGCGGATGGGGCCAGCGCCGCCGCCTCGGCCGGCGCGGAAGTGGCTCACCCTGAGCACGATGTGCGCGGTGACCACGAGGCGGTGCGCGGCATGCTCGAGCGCCTGGGCCTGGACCAGGAGGTGCCGCACCTGCGCAGCGACCGCATCGACCGCGTGGTGCTCCACCCCGTCATGGGCCCGCTGCTGCTCGCGGTGCTGCTGTTCCTGATCTTCCAGGCGGTGTTTGCCTGGGCCGAGGTGCCCAAGGGCTGGATCGAGGCGGGTACCGACCGGGTGGGGGAGGGCCTGGGGAAGGCGCTGCCGGCCGGCTGGATCCGCAGCCTGGTGGTCGACGGCCTGGTGGCCGGCGTCGGTGGGGTGCTGGTCTTCCTGCCGCAGATCCTGATCCTGTTCTTCTTCATCCTGGTGCTGGAGGAGTCGGGCTACCTGCCGCGGGCGGCCTTCCTCCTGGACCGGATCATGGGCAGCGTCGGCCTGTCCGGGCGCAGCTTCATCCCGCTGCTTTCGAGCTTCGCCTGCGCCATCCCGGGCATCATGGCCGCGCGGACCATCCCCAATGCGAGGGACCGCATGGTGACCCTCCTGATCGCGCCGCTCATGACCTGCTCGGCGCGGCTGCCGGTGTACGCGCTCCTGATCGGGGCCTTCATTCCGGCGCGCGAGGTGTGGGGCCTGTTCGAGCTGCAGGGCCTGGTGCTGTTCGGCCTGTACTTCGCCGGTATCCTGGGCGCGATGGGGGTGGCCTGGGTGCTCAAGCTGTTCACGAGCGGCGGCCAGGTGCGCACGCTGATGATGGAGCTGCCTACCTACCACTGGCCGCATCCGCGCAACATCGCCATCGGCCTGTGGCAGCGGGCCAAGATCTTCATGCGCCGGGTGGGCGGCATCCTCCTGGTGCTGACCCTGGCCCTGTGGTTCCTGGCCAGCTTCCCGGGCGCGCCCGCAGGCGCCACCGAGCCGGCCATCACCTACAGCTTTGCCGGCATGGTCGGCCGGGCGCTGGCGGTGGTGTTCGAGCCGGTGGGGTTCAACTGGCAGATCTGCATCGCGCTGGTGCCGGGCCTGGCCGCGCGCGAGGTGGCAGTGAGCGCGCTGGGCACGGTCTACGCGCTCTCGGCCCATGCCGAGGACACCGCGCAGGCGCTGTCGCCGCTGATCGCGCAGGACTGGACGCAGGCCACCGCGCTCTCGCTCCTGGCCTGGTACGTGTTCGCGCCCATGTGCATCAGCACCCTGGCCACGATCCGGCGCGAAACGGGCAGCTGGCGCCTGCCGGCGGTCGCGGCGGGCTACCTGACCGCGCTGGCCTATCTGGCCTCCTTCATCACCTACCGGGTCGCGTTGGCCTTCGCCTAGCCCGCGCCTTCACACGGGAGGGCCGGACGGTCACATCAGCTCGCGCACCAGGGCCTGCAGCTGCGGGGCGATTTCCCGCCGCAGCCAGGCCTCGTCCAGGGGCAGGCCCTGGAACGAGCAGTTGATGGCAGCGGGCTCCCCCCGGTCGATGCGGCCCAGGGGCACGGCCACTGCCTGCACATCGGGGAAAACCTCCCCGACCGAGACGCAGCTGCCATGGCGCGCGTAGGTCCGCAGGTTCTCCTGCAGCGCCCGCTGGTGGCGCCGCCACTCCTCGGGCTCCTTCACCTTGAGCTGGTTCATCAACGCCTCACGTTCCGGCGGCCGGCAGGACATGAGCAGGGCGCGGCCGACGGCGGTGCCGGCCATGGAGTGGCGGGTGCCGATTTCCATCGGATAGACCCGCCGGTGCCAGTGACGCGCCGCCTCGATGTAGACGATGCTGAGGCGGTCCCGGATGCCGATGGACACCGTGCCGCCGGTGCTGCGCGCCAGCTCGTGCATCAGGGGCCGGGCCTTGCGGCGCAGCGTGAACTGCGCCAGCACCGGGTGCCCCAGCGAGAGCACCGCGGACCCGAGCTGGTACTTGCCGTATTGCTCGGTGGGTGCGAGATAGCCGAGGCAGCTGAGGGTGTAGGCCAGGCGCGAGACGGTGGCCGCGGGCAGGTTCAGGCGGCGGGCCAGCTCCTTGTTGCCCAGGACCGGCTCTTCGGGGGTGAAGCAGCGAAGCAGCTCCAGGCCGCGTGCCAGGGTGGTGGCGAACTGCCGGTCGCCCTCGTATTCCTCGAGGCCGGCGGGCACGCGCCGGACGGCGCCGGTTCGGGTTTCTACCCGGGTGGAATTCGACATATCGGCACAGGTTTTGATATATCGAAATTGTACCGCCGTGCCGGGAGGCTCCTCCCTAGACTGCGTGTCATGCAGAAAGCCCGGGCCACCGCCCCGGGCCGCAAGGAGACAAGCCATGAAGCGCGACGAACTGCCCGTCCATGACATTCCGGCCCTGGACGGCAACAACGCCCCGGTGCATTCGGAGGACTACTTCGACGCCCTCGAGGTGATCGGCGAGGTGCCCGCCGACCTCAATGGCCTGTACGTGCGCAACGGCCCCAATGCCTTCTACCCGCCCGACTGGCGCTACCACGCCTATGACGGCGACGGCATGCTGCACGCAGTCCGCTTCCGCCAGGGGAAGGTGAGTTACCGCAACCGGTGGGTGTCGACCTCGGCCCTGCGCGAAGAACAGGCCGCGGGCCATGCGCTGTGGAAAGGGCTGAAGGAGCCGATGCGGGTCGACCGCCCCGACGAGCCGCTGAAGAACACCTCCAACACCGACGTGAAGTACCACGCCGGCCGCCTCATCACCATGTGGTACCGCTCGGGCATGCCCTACGCGCTCGACCCCGAGAGCCTGGAAACCTTGGGCACGGCCGATTTCGACGGCGCGGTGAGCCGGATCTCCGCCCACTCGCGCCCCGACGAGCACACCGGCGAGCTGCTGTTCTTCGACTACGCGCTCACGCCCCCCTACATGCAGTACGGCGTGGTCGGGCCCGACCGCAAGCTGCGGCACAAGATCGACATCGACCTGCCCGCGCCCGGCCTGCCGCACGACATGGCGGTCACCGAGCGCTACACCATCCTGCACGACTTCCCGCTGCGCCCGGACCCGGAGGCCCTGAAGTCGGGCCGGTACAAGGTGCGCTTCAACCCCGCGCAGCCCTCGCGCTTCGGCATCGTGCCGCGCTACGGACAGGCGAGCGAGGTGCGCTGGTTCGAGGCCGAGCCCACCTATATGCTGCACGTGGTCAACGCCTGGGAGGAGAAGGGCGAGGAGGGCGAGGAAGTGGTGATGGTGGGAACGCCCTACCGCACCTACCGCGACGAATCAGGCCGCATCGACGCGCGCCGCCTGGAGCAGACCATCCACCAGCGCCAGCGGGACTTCCTGCTGTACGAGTGGCGCTTCAACCTCAAGACCGGCAAGACCCGCGAGCGCGCGATCGACGACGTGCTGAACACCGAGTTCCCGGTGATCAACAGCGCCTTCCAGGGGCGCAGGAACCGCTGGTCCTACCACGTGGTGTTTCCGCAGGGCGGACGCGAGGAGCCGCGCTTTCCCGGACTGGTCAAGTACGACCTCGAGTCCGGGGGCTATGTGGCCTACAGCGCCGGCCCCCGCTTCTTCTACAACGAGCCCGGCTTTGCGCCGCGTGACAACCCGCAGTCTGAGGACGACGGCTACCTGGTGATGCTGGTGTGGAACCCGGTCGACCAGCGCTCCGAGGTGCAGGTCTTTGACGCCCGCGGCGCCCGCATGGCCGAAGGCCCGGTGGCCCGGGTGATCCTGCCGCGGCGGGTGCCCCATGGCTTCCATGCCACCTTCGTGAGCGAGCAGACCCTGCAACGCTGGAAGTGACGCAATGATCCTGGTGCCCAAGGAGAAGATCGAGGACTTCACCCGCCGCGGCTGGTGGGGCGAGCGCATGATCGGGGAGATCTTCCTCGATCAGGTGCCCGAGCTGGCGGACACGCTGGCCGTGGCCGACCCGCCCAACCGGGCGCGGATCACCGGCGAGGCGCCGCTGCGCTGGACCTGGGGCGAGCTGCAGTCGCAGGTCGGTCGCTGGCTGGACGTCCTGCAGGCCCAGGGCCTGCGCAAGGACGATGTGGTGGTGGTGCAGATGCCCAACGTGGCCGAAATGCACGCCATTTACCTGGCCTGCGCCATGGCGGGCGTCATCGTTTCGCCGGTGCCGGTGCAGTACCGCGCCCACGAGCTCGCGCATGTGGTGGCGACCGGCCAGGCCCGCGTGGCCATCGTGGCGACCCGGGTCGGGCAGCACGCCTGCGCCGAGCACTGGCTTGGCCACCTGACCCAGTTTCCAGGCCTGGAGCGGGTCTGGGCCCTGGGCGCCGACCAGGCGCCGGCAGGCGCGCTGGACCTGCGCGAGGCGCTGGCCAACGCGCGGCCCTGGAGCGCCTCGCAGATGCGCACGCACATGGCGGCCATCGGCCTGAGCGCCAATGACGTGCTCACCCTCTGCTGGACCTCGGGTACCGAGGCCCGGCCCAAGGGCGTGCCCCGCAGCCACAACGAGTGGCTGATCGTCGGCCAGTCGGTCATCGACGCGGGCCAGCTCCAGCGCGGCGCCCAGATGGTGATTCCCTTTCCGTTCGTCAACATGGCGGGCGTCTCGACCAGCCTGATGGCCTGGCTGATGTCTGGCGGCGGCCTGCACCAGCACCACCCCTTCGACATCGACGTGTTCGTGCAGCAGCTGCGCGAGCAGCCGATCGACTACAGCGTGGCGGCCCCGGCCGTCCTCAACCTGCTGCTCAAGCAGCCCGAGAAGCTGGCAGGCGTGGACCTGTCCCGCCTCAAGCGCATCGGCTCGGGCGGCGGGCCGCTGCCGGCGTGGACGGTGGAGCGCATGGCCTCGCAGTTCGGCATCGAGCTGGTGAACTATTTCGGATCGAACGAGGGCGCGGCCCTGTCCTCCTCGCCGACCGACATGCCGGACCGGACCCAGCGCGCGCTCTTCTTCCCCCGCATCGGCGTGCCCGGCTTCGAGTGGAGCCTGTCCAACGCCCGCAAGGTCAGCACCCGGCTCGTCGACGTGGACACCGGCGCCGAGATCACCACCCCCGGCCAGGTGGGCGAGCTGCGGTTCAAGGGGCCGACCATCTTCAGCGGCTACTACCGCTCCCCCGAGCTCACCGAGCGAGCCTTCGACGAGCAGGGCTACTACCGTACCGGCGACCTGTTCGAGATCGCCGGCGACCGCCAGCAGTTCTACCGCTTCGCCGGCCGGCACAAGGACATCGTGATCCGCGGCGGCATGAACATCTCCTCCGAGGAGGTGGAAAACCTGCTGCAGGGGCATCCGAAGGTGCGCGAGTGCGCGGTCATCGGCGTGCCCGACCCGGTCCTGGGCGAGAAGGTCTGCGCCGTCGTGGCGCCGCAGCCGGGCCAGACCCTCACCCTGGAGGAACTGGTCCGCCACCTGCGCGATGTGGAGGAGACGGCCGCCTTCAAGTGGCCCGAGCACCTGCTGCTCGTCGACGAGCTGCCGCGCAATCCGGTGGGCAAGGTCCTCAAGCGCGAGCTGCGGGAGCGTCAGCGCGCCGTTGCCGGACAGGCTTCGATACCGGTGGAGGCCGCCGCATGACGCCCGTCCTGCTGTTGATCCCGGGCATGCTCAATGACGCCCGCGTATGGGCGGACGTCGGCGCAGCGCTCGCCGGCGAAGCCGAGATCCGTGTGGCCGATGTGGCCTCCCAGGCCAGCATCGCCCAGATGCGCGAGGACGCCTGGGCCCTGGTGGCCGACCTGCCCGCCGGCACCCCCCTGGTGGTGGCCGGCTTTTCCATGGGCGGCTACGTGGCCCAGGACATGCTGGCCCACCCGGCGCGCTCGATCGAGGGCCTGCTGCTCCTGTCCACCTCCGCCCAGCCCGAGACCGAGCAGAGCCGGGGCCTGCGCGAGAAGACCCTGGCGGCGATGGCGAACGACTTTCCCCGTTTCATCGCCGGCGTGCAGGCCTTCAACACCCATTCCACCGACGCCGACCTGGGCGCGCAGCTGCGGCAGATGATGCAGGAGCAGGGCGCCGAGACCGCGCGCCGGCAGGTGCAGGCCATCATGGGCCGGCAGGACCACCGGGCCATGCTGGCCCAGCTGCCCATGCCGGTGCGGGTCATGGTCGGCCAGCAGGACCGGGTGACGCCGCCGGCGCTCTCTGAGGCCCTGGCCGCCCTGATTCCCCAGGCCCGCCTCGAGATCGTCGAGGACGCCGGCCACATGATTCCCCGTGAGCAGCCCCAGGCCGTGGCCCGGGCGCTGCGTGATTTGTTTGCGACCCCCAGAACCAACGAAGAAGGAGACAAGGCATGAACTCGAAACGCGCATTCCTCGCCACGGCCGCCGCCGCCTGGCTGGCATCCACCGCGCTGGCGCCCGCCACCGCGCAAACCTGGCCCGACCGCCCGATCAAGGTGATCGTGCCCTTCGCCGCCGGCAACGTGCTGGACACCGCGCTGCGCCAGGTGGGCGAGGAGATGAAGAAGAACACCGGGCAGAACATCATCATCGACAACAAGCCCGGCGGGGCCGGCATCATCGCGGTCCAGGCCCTGATGCAGGCGCCGCCCGATGGCTACACGCTGCTGCTCAATAACACCAGCATGCTGACCATCAACCCCTACACGTTCTCCAAGCTGCCCTACGACCCTGAGAAGAGCTTCAAGCACGTGACCGGCTTCCTGGGCTCCTCCCTGGTGCTGGCGGTCAACGCCTCCACCGTGCCGGCCAACACCCTCAAGGAGTTCATCGCCTGGGCCAAGCCGCAGGGCGGGGCGGTCTCGTACGCCTCCTTCACCGCGGGCAACTCCTCGCACTTTTCCGGCGTGATCCTGAACCAGCGGGCCGGCCTGAACATGGTCCACGTGCCCTACAACGGCACGCCGCTGGCGGTTCAGAACCTGCTGGGTGGCCAGGTCAATGCCGCCTTCCTGCCGCTCAATGCGGTGCGCGCGCATGTGGAGAGCGGCAAGGTCAAGGTGCTGGCCGTCTCCACCCCAAAGCGCTCGCCGCTCATGCCCAACGTGCCCACCTTCCTGGAGGAGGGCTTCCCGGACATGAACATCTACATCTGGTCCGGCCTGTCGGCGCCCGCCGCCACGCCCGACGCGGTGGTGCAGCGCGTGCAGGCCGAGTTCGCCAAGGCGATGAAGGTGCCCGCGATCGTGGAGAAGTGGCGCGAGACCGACTCCGAGCCCCTGCCTTTCAGCACGCCGGACTTCATTGCCTTCGTGCGCGCCGACGCCAGGCGCTGGTCCGAGGCCGTTCGCATTTCCGGCTTCAAGGCCACCGAGTGAGCGGACCCTGCGTGAACCGACCTGATTGGCTTGCGTCCATGCGTGTGCCGGTGGTGGCCGCGCCCATGTTCCTGATCTCCGATCCGGAACTGGTGCTGGCCGCCTGCAAGGCCGGCATCGCCGGCGCGTTTCCCACGCCCAACGCCCGCCCGATCAGCGTGCTGGACGATTGGATGAAGCGCATCACCGAGGGCCTGGCCGAGGCGCGCGACACCCAGGGCGCCCACACCCTGGGTCCCTGGGTGGCCAATCTGGTCACCCACTCGTCCAACACCCGCCTGCCCGAGGACCTGGCGCTGGTGGCGCGTTACCGGCCCCCCATCGTGGTCACGGCCCTGGGCAGCCCCAAGCCAGCCATCGAGGTGGTGCACGCCTATGGCGGTCAGGTCATCGCCGACGTCACCACCCTGGCGCTGGCGCGCAAGGCGGTGGCTGCCGGCGCCGACGGCCTGGCCTGCATCAGCACCGGCGCAGGCGGCCACACGGGCAGCCTCTCGCCCTTCGCCTTCGTGAGCGCGGTGCGCGAGTTCTTCGACGGCCTGGTGGTGGTCGGCGGCGGCATCAGCGACGGCTGGGGTGTGGCAGGCGCGATCGCCAGCGGCGCCGACCTGGTCTACATGGGCACCCGATTCATCCCCACCGTGGAGAGCCAGGCCGACCCGGCCTACAAGCAGATGCTGGTGGACTGCAGCGTCGAGGACCTGGTGGTCAGCGCCGCCATCACCGGCACGCCGGCCAGCTGGCTCAAGCCCACGCTGCGCAAGGCGGGCCTGGACCCCGACAACATGCCCGACGCCCCGGGCCGCAACTACGACAGCAACCAGTCCCTGTCCGCCAAGCGCTGGCTGGACGTGTGGGCCGCCGGCCAGGGCCTGGGCGCGATCAAGCAGGTCGAGCCGGTGGCCACCGTGGTTGACCGGCTGGCGGGCGAATACCGGCAGGCGGCGGACCGTTTTGCCCACCTGGCCCGCTGAGGCCAGCCACCGAAACCCCATTCAAGGACATTGAGCGAGATGCGCATCGATTTCGTCGACGAACCCCTGCACACCCTGGAGGCGGGCCACCACCCCTTCACCAGCGGCCCCTTCACCCCGAACTGGCGTGAGGTCAATGCCAGCGGGCTGGAGGTGATCGGGGAGATTCCCAAGCGCCTGAACGGCGTCTACCTGCGCAACACGCAAAACCCGGTGCACCAGCCCCTGGGCACCTACCATGCCTTCGACGGCGACGGCATGCTGCACATGCTCAGCTTCCAGGACGGGCGCTGCGAGTACCGCAACCGCTTCATCCGCACGCAGGGCTTCCAGGAGGAGCAGGCCGCGGGGCATGCGCTCTATGGCGGCCTGATCGACAAGCCCACGGTCTCGCAGCGTCCGGGCTGGGGCGCGCGCGGCGGCCTCAAGGACACCTCGGCCACCGACGTCATCGTCCACGCCGGCTCGGCGCTCACCACCTTCTACCAGTGCGGCGAGCCGTACCGGCTGGACGCGCGCACCCTCGAGATGAAAGGCCGCGCGCCCTGGGCCGCCCAGGTGCTGGAGACCGGCGGCATCTCGGCCCATCCCAAGGTGTGCCCGCGCACGGGTGACCTGCTGTTCTTCAACTACAGCAAGCAGGCGCCCTACATGCACTACGGCGAGGTGGACAAGGACGACCGCCTGGTGCACTACGTGCCGGTGCCGCTGCCCGGCCCGCGCCTGCCGCACGACATGGTGTTCACCGAGAACTTCGCCATCCTCAACGACTTCCCGCTGCACTGGGACGAGGCGCTGCTGGCGCAAGGCCGCCACAAGCTCTCCTATTACCCGGACAAGCCCGCACGTTTCGCGGTGGTGCCGCGTCGCCACGCCCCGCAGACCGGCATCCGCTGGTTCGAGGCCAGCCCCACCTACGTGCTGCACTGGCTCAATGCATGGGAGGAGGGGGACGAGCTGGTGCTGCATGGCTACCACCAGAAGACCCCCATGCCCACCGGCGGCTACGACAACTCCGGCGGCACCCTGGGCCCGGCGCGCTACGGCCCCACGATCTACGAATGGCGACTGAACCTGGCCACCGGCGCGGTGCGCGAGCGCCGCCTCGACGAGCGCTATTTCGAGTTCGGCATGGTCAACGCCCGCTACTGGGGCCGTCCCTACCGCTACTCGTACAACATGATCGCGCACCCGGGCGCCTTCCTGTTCGACGGCATCCTGCGCTACGACCATGTCACCGGCCAGTCGCAGCAGTACCTGTTTGGCGAAGGCCGCTTCGGCAGCGAGTCGCCGATGGCGCCCTGCCACGACGCCGGGACCGGCCCGGGGGACGAGGACGACGGCTACGTGGTGAGCTTCGTCACCGACATGAACACCGACCGCTCCGAGTGCGTGGTGCTCGACGCGCGCGATATCAGCAAGGGCCCGGTGGCCCGCATCCTCCTGCCGCACCGCATCAGCAGCGGCACGCACTCGTGCTGGGCCGACGCCTCCGAGATCCGCTCCGACTGGCAGGTTCCCGCCTGAAGCGGTGATTGCCCCCAACAGAAAGACATGCCATGACCGCTCCCGTCTACATCCTCGGCGGCTACCAGACCGACTTCGCCAAGGCCTGGGCCCACCAGGGCCAGGACATCTCCGACATGACCCGCGAGGGCACCCTGGGCACGCTGGAGGCCGCCGGGCTGGACGCCAGCGCCGTCCAGAGCATCCACGTGGGCAACGCCTTCGGCGAGCTGCAGCGGCAGCAGGCCCACCTGGGCGCGATGGTGGCCCAGGTGGTGCCCGAGCTCTGGGGCGTGCCCGCCATGCGACACGAAGGCGCCTGCGCGTCCTCCTCGCTGAGCATCCTGGCGGCCATGGCCGAGATCGAGGCGGGCCGCTACGACTGCTCCCTGGTGCTGGGGGTGGAGGAGTTCAAGAACCTCCCGGGCAACGAGGCCTCGGTGAACCAGAACGCCGCCGCCTGGCAGGGCCATGAGGGTTTTGACTGCACCTTCATGTGGCCGGCGGTCTTCGGCCGGGTGGCGATGGAGTACGAGCGACGCTACGGGCTGGACCGCAAGCACCTCAATCGCATCGCCGAGATCAACTACGGCAACGCCAAACGCAACCCGCTGGCCCAGACCCGCGGCTGGAAGTTCGACGAACTCAGTTTCACCGACGACGACCAGGCCAACCCGGTGATCGAGCCCGGCACCCGCCGGCAGGACTGCGGCCAGATCACCGACGGCGCCTGCGGCCTCATCCTGGCCTCGGCCGAATTCGCCCAGGCCCATGCCCGCCGCACCGGCCAGCGGCTGGAGGACATTCCGCGCATCAGCGGCTGGGGCCACCGCAACGCCGGCCTGCGCCTGCAGGACAAGTTCGATCGCAGCCAGGGCCAGCCCTATGTCTTCCCGCACCTGCGCCAGGCGCTGGAAGACGCCTGGCGCCGCGCCGGTGTGTCCGGTGTCGACGCCATGGACGGCGTGGAGACCCACGACTGCTTCACCACCACCGAGTACGCCGCCATCGACCACCTGGGCCTCACCCCGCCTGGCCAGAGCTGGCAGGCGGTGGAAGACGGCAGCATCGCCCCCGGCGGCCGCTGCCCGGTGAACATGAGCGGCGGCCTCATCGGCTGCGGCCACCCGGTGGGCGCCACCGGATCGCGCATGGTGCTGGACGCCGCCCGCCAGGTCAGCGGCCAGGCCGGCGAAACCCAGATCGAAGGCGCGCGCCGGCTGCAGACCCTCAACATCGGCGGCTCCTGCGCCACGGTGGTGAGCTTCGTGGTCGAGCGCGGATGAAGACGGGCAGGGCGGCGACCTGATGGCGATTCCCGACCAGCGGCCCGACTTCGTCCACTCGCTGGCCAAGGGCCTGGAGATCCTGTCCTCCTTTTCGGAGGGGCAGCTCCTGGGGAACCAGGACCTGGTGGAGATCACCGGCCTGCCCAAGGCCACGGTGTCGCGCCTGACCAGCACCCTGGTGGACCTGGGCTACCTGCGGGTGGACCCGGGCAGCCGCAAGCTCCTCATGGGCACCCGCCTGATCGGCATGGGCGTGAGCGTGCAGCGGCAGATCGGCCTGCAGCGGGTGGCGCGCCCTTTCATGGAGGCCCTGAGCCGCGAAACCCGCTTCACCGTGTCGCTGGCCACGCGGGACCGCCTGGGCATGCTGGTGCTGGAGGTGATGCATCCGCCGACCGATACCCGCGTGGTGATCAACATGGACGCGGGCACGGTGCTGCCCATTCCGACCACTTCCCTGGGGCTGGCCTACCTCATGGCCGCGCCGATCCGCGAGCGCGAGCAGCTGCTGGAGCGCCTGCACCAGCGCCACGGCAAGGAATGGCCCGCGCTGCGGCGGGGCATCGAGCAGGCCCACCTCGAATTCCGGCGCCAGGGCTTCGTCACCACCCGCCGTTCCTGGGGGCGTGACGTGAGTGGCGTGGGCGTGCCCCTGATGCTGGAGAGCAGCAAGACGCTCTATGCCTTCCACTGCGCCGGCCCGGCCAGCGCGCTCTCGCCCGCCGAGCTCCGCGAGGAGCTGGGGCCCCGCCTGGTGGCCATGGTCCGCGAGGTCGAGGCCGCCTGGCAGACCCGGCCCCGGCGGCGCCTGCAGCCGCCCGAGATCCACGAACCCTGATCAGAACGAGAGACACACATGGACACCCCTGAACTTCCCGCCTTCACCCCGCCCGCCGGCAGCCGGCTTCTGGTGGTGGGCGGCTGTGGCGGCATGGGCCGCGCGCTGGTCGGGGCCGCCCGGGCCCTGGGCCTGGAGGTGGCCGTGCTCGACATGACGCGCTCGCTCGAGGCCTTTCCGCCGCCGCCCGGCGTCTGGTCCCGCGCCTGCGACGTGTCCGACGAAGCCCAGGTGGTCGCCGCCTTCGAGGCGCTGGCCGCCGACTGGGGGCACCTCGACTTCCTGGTGAACCTGGCCGGCTACACCGGCGAGCGGATCCGCATCGAGGACATGGCCGCCGCGGAGTGGGACGCGATCGTCAACACCGACCTGCGCGGGATGTTCCTCGTGGCGCGCGGCGCCGCGCCCCTGCTGCGGCGGGCCGAGGCCGCGGGCCGGAAGCCGGCGGCGGTGATGGCCGCCTCCACCTTCGGCGTGCGGGTGCCGCATGTGGGCTACGGCCCCTATGCCGCGTCCAAGGCCGGCGTGATCAACCTGGTGCGGGCCCTGGCCACCGAATGGGCCCCGGGCATCCGCGTCAACGGCCTCGCGCCCGGCGTCATCGACACCGCCTTCCTGCAAGGCGGCACCGGCCGGCCCGAGAAGTCCACCCGGCTGGACATGGACCGCTTCGTGACCGGCGTGCCCCTGGGCCGCCTGGGCACGCCGATGGAGATCGCCAGCGTGCTGCTGTTCCTCCTGGGTCCCGCCGCCTCCTACATCACCGCCCAGACCCTGCACGTCAACGGCGGCAGCCACGCTGCCGGCTGAAACCCGCCCCTTCCTGCCATGACCCAGACCACCACGCCCCCCAAGACCGCCCCGTCCGCGCCTCCGACGTACGCACCCCCCGGGGTGCCGGACCTCGTCACCAGCTACATCGGCGGGCAATGGCAACCCGCAGGGCCGCACTTGCTGGATGTCGTCAACCCGGCCACCGGGCAGGTGGTCTCGCGCCTGTCGGAAGCCGATGCCGCCGAGACCGCCCGCGCCGTCGAATCCGCCCGTCAGGCCCACCAGGCCGGGGTCTGGCGCAATCTTCCCGCGGCCGACCGGCAGGCCGTCTTCCGGCGCATCGTCGCGCTCACCCGCGAGCGCCTGGACGAACTCGCGGCGCTGGAGTGCGTCAACAGCGGCCTGCCGCTTCGCTACCTGCGCCAGCGCCAGCTCCCGCGCATCTGCCGCAACTTCGACTTCTTCGCCGACTGGCTGTCGCAGAACGTCGAGAAGGCCGGCCAGCAGGACGACGCCTACCTGCGCTACGTGCTGCGCGAGCCGGCCGGCGTGGCGGCCCTGATCTCGCCCTGGAACGCGCCGCTGGCCCTGGCCTCGACCAAGATCGCCGCGGCCCTGGCCTTCGGCAACTGCTGCGTGGTCAAGACCGCCGAGACCACGCCGCTGGCGGTGGCCCGTTTCATGGACATCCTCACCGAGGCGGGTGTGCCGCCGGGCGTGGTCAATATGGTCAACGGCCGCGGCGGCATCACCGGCCAGGCTCTGGTCTCGCACCCGGCGGTGCGGGTGGTCTCCTTCACCGGTGGCACCGCCACCGGCCGGCAGATCGCTGCCGCCGCAGCGCCCGGGCTCAAGCGGGTCGACCTGGAGCTGGGCGGCAAATCGGCCAACATCATCACCGCCAGCGCCAACCTGGACGATGCGCTGGACGGGGCGCTCACCTCGATCTACACCAACAACGGGCAGCAGTGCTTCGCGGGTTCTCGCATCCTGCTGGAACGCTCCATTGCCGACCGCTTCATCGAGCGCTTCGTCGAGCGCGCCCGGGCCATCCGGGTGGGCGACCCGCTGGACCCGGCCACCGAGGTCGGCCCGCTGGCCAACGCATCCCACTACGCGCGGGTGATGTCCTTCGTGGACAGCGCCCAGTCCGAGGGCGGCAGGCTGCTGTGCGGAGGCCGCCGTCCGGCGGGCCTGGCGCAGGGCTACTACCTGGAGCCGACGGCAGTCCTGGTCGATTCAAATTCGGTGCGGATCTGCCAGGAGGAGATCTTCGGCCCGGTGGCGGCCTTCCAGGTGTTCGACGACTTCGACGAGGCGCTGGCGATCGCCAACGACTCCGACTACGGCCTGGTGTCCTACCTGTGGACCAACGACCTGAGGCAGTCCCAGCAGGCCGCGCAGGCCCTGGAGGCCGGGGTGGTGCTGGTCAACACGCCCATGCTGCTGGACCTGCGCTTTCCCTTCGGCGGCTACAAGAACTCGGGCGTCGGGCGCGAGGGCATCGAGGGCATGCGTCACTTCTACACCGAGGAGAAGACGGTCACCCTGGCGCTCAAGCGGCCGGTGATGGAGCGGCTCGGCGCGGGTGCCTGAAGACTGTCCGGAGCCTGCGGGGGCACCGGCATCGGAATCAGCCTCGGAGCTCCCGCTTGAAGGACGGCAAGGGCGCAGCGCTCCCCGGGCGCCGCCCCTCGGGGATCAGCCGAGGACCCAGGCCGCCAGCCAGGCGGCTACTTCCCGGGGCTTTTCCATCGGCACCAGGTGGCCGGCGCCTTCGACGCTGACGAAGCGCGCACCGGTAATGCCGCTGGCCAGGTCCGACATCGAGGCTGGCGGGAACAGCTTGTCGTGCGAGGCCGCCATCACCAGCGTGGGGCGTGTGCCATCGAGCAGGTGGCTGCGGTCCGGGCGGGCGGCCGTGGCCCGCACATGGGCGGCGTAGCGCTCGGGGCCATACGCCCGCACCATCTGACGGCGTCTCTCCATCAGCGCCGCGTCGGCCAGGCTGTCCGGGTGGAAGGCGTTGGCCGCCACCTGCTCCATCAGCTCGAAGTAGCGGCCCTGGGCCACCGCCTCCAGCGATGCCAGCCGGCGCTGGGCGGCCTCGGGCGAGTCGGCCTGCGGACCGGAGCAGAGGAGGGCGAAGCCGGCCACCCGCTCGGGGGCCGCCTCCAGCATGGCCAGGGCCACATAGCCACCGAAGGAGAAGCCGGCCAGCCAGAAGCGGGGGGGCAGCCGCTCCAGCCACCAGGCGGCGATCGCCTCCACCGAGTCCAGCGGCGGGTTGTCCAGCGCATGCGCGCGGATCGTCGGGGGCAGGGCGGCGCGAACCCCCGTGAACACGGCGGCGGTGTTGTTCAGGCCCGGGACCAGGGCCAGCTCCGGCGGGATGGCGGGCGTAAGGGCGGGCGTGACGGGCCTCATGCGGGGATGTAGCGCGGGTCCCGGTTCTCGCCGTGCAGGCGGTCGCCCTCGACCCAGGCGGCGTGGGTGCCGGCTGAGATCCGGTGCGGCAGGATGATGCGGGCCAGCGGGCCCTTCGTGATGTCCTCGGCCGGGATCACCCAGCACTCGGAGCGGTTGTCGACCATGTTGTTCACGAAGGTGAGCACGTAGCCGTCGTCCTCGGCCTTCGAGCCGATGCGCCGGCCGACCTGCGGCTCGCTCCCGTAGCAGCCCGGGCCGTACTCCAGGCTCTGCGTCTTGCGCGAGACCATGTCATAGCGCTTGAGGCCGCGGAACAGCCACTCGCCCTTCTGGTACAGGACGTTGTAGCTGTAGCGATAGGGCAGGCCCACGTAGTCGTTGGCGACGATGGGGAACTCGGTGATCTCGTCGTCGATCTGCTCCTCGCGGGTCTCGCCAGTCTTCATGTTGAAGCGCCAGCGGTACATCAGCGTCGGGTTGTTGTGCTTGTCCAGGTGGGCGCGGATCTTGTCGTAGGCGGCCTGCCGGCCTTCGGCCAGGGACTGGCCGACGTTGGGCTTGTGCGGGTCCGGCATGATGCAGCCGTCCATCACCACCCAGTCGCCGTCCTCGTAGCAGTTGGCCAGGTGCAGGATGTGGCAGGGCGTGGCCTCGAACCAGCGCACCGAGGCCGAATCGCCATAGCGCGGGAGCACGCCGAAGCGCGCGGGCTTGTCCCGGTAGAACATCATCTTGCGCTGGCCCTTGGCGAGCAGCTGCTCGTCGAAGTGGAAGGGCAGGTCGTGCAGGATGGTGTAGTTCTTCGTGATGCCCAGGTCGTGTGGCCAGCGCGCGCCGGGCAGCTCGATCGGCACGTAGTGGACCAGTTGGTTGTTCTTGTCCACCACGCCGTAGTTCATGTACGGGGGCTTCTCCGGGTAGTTGAAGAACATCATCTCGCCGGTGGCGTTGTCCACCTTGTAGTGCGAGGCCACGCCGTCGGGTACTTTCATCGCCCAGTTCGGCTCGGCGCCCAGGGTCTCGAGCGTGAACGGGTCCAGGCGCCAGGGCTCGCTGCCCTGCGACATGGAAGCCAGCAGCTTGCCCGCGTGGATCTTCACGTCGGTGCCGGCGTTGTCCTTCATCGCGCCCATGGCGCCCCAGCCCCGGCGCGCGCCCAGTTGCGGCGACAGCATGCCAGGCCACAGCGACCGGCCCGCCGCCTGCTCGGCCAGGAAGCCAGTGGTCTGCACGAAGCGGTTGCGGTAGGTGGCCTTGCCGTCCTCGAAGTGCATGGCGTGCAGCATGCCGTCCCCATCAAAGGGGTGGTACATGCCGATGGATTCGTGCACCTGGTTGTGCGTGTTGCGGACGTACATGCCATGCAGGTCCTTCGGAATTTCCCCGATGACCTTCATGCTGTCGGTGTCGGCCACCCACTCCTCCATCGTCGGGGTGAAGGGGCCGTGGAGGAAGGGGTGGTCGTTGTCGGCGGCCAGGGTGGAGGTGTAGGTGTGGAGGAGTTTCTGCATGGGGGTCTCCGGGGGTATCGGGGCTGTCGCGAGGCGCGCTGTCAGTCGAGCTTGATGCGGCCGCTGCGGATCAGGTCGGCGTAGGTCTTGGTGCCTTCCTGGATCGAGCGGGTGAACTGCTCGGGGCTGCTGGCGGTCACGATGTAGCCCATATCGGACAGGCGCTTGTTGACGGCGGGGTTCTGCAGCGTCTTGGTGAAAGCGGCACTGATGCGGTCCACCAGGGGCTTGGGCGTTCCCTTGGCCACCACATAGCCGACCCAGCCATCCGACTGGAAGTCGACGCCCTGCTCCTTGAAGGTCGGCACATTGGGCTGGGAGGTCACCCGCTTGGCCGAGCTCACGGCCAGAGCCCGCACCTGGCCGCTGTCGATGAACGGCTTGCCCGCGTTGGACACCAGCGCGTACTGGAGTGCCCCGCCCGCGATGTCGGTGAGGATCTTCACCTCGCCCTGGTAGGGGACGTGCACCGTGTCGATGCCCAGCTTGGTGGCCATGGCCACGTTGTTGAAGTGGAAGCTGGTGCCGACGCCCGGGGTGCCGTAGTTGAACTTGCCGGGGTTTCGCTTGGCCTGGGCGACGAAGTCCTGCAGCGAATTCACGCCGAGCTTGCTGTCCACCACCAGGGTGAGGAAGGTGTCGACCGCGCCGGTGATGGGTTCCAGCTGCTCGAGCGGCTTGATCTTGTAGCTGGGGTTGGTCAACGGCAGGGTGATCATGGTTGCCGGAACGACCAGGGCGATGGTGTGCCCGTCACGCGGCGCCTGCAGCAGCTGCTCCAGGCCCACCTGGCCGCCGGCGCCAGCCTTGTTCTCGATCACCACCTGCCCGCCAAGCTGGCGTCCGAGCTCGTCGCCCAGGGCGCGGCTCACGATGTCGGTCAGGCCACCGGGCGGGTAGGGGACGATCAGCTTGATCGGCTTGCTGGGCCAGGCCTCGGCCTGCGCCTGGGCGGCCATCGGCGTGGCCAGGGTGGCCGCGAGGGCGAGTGCGCTGAACGCGGCGGACAGCCAGTGGCGGCGCTGGGGATGGGTCATGGTGTCTCCTTGGATGTGAGTTCTTTTCCTCTGGACCTTCCGGCCTGGCGTCGCAGGTCCGGATCCAGCGGGATACGTGGGTTCTTGGCGGGGAGGGGCTTGGGCGCGTCAGCGGCGGCGGACCTGCTCGACGAAGGCCAGCAGGTGCCGGTTGAATGCCTCGGGTTCCTCGGCAAAGGCGTAGTGCCCCGAGTCCGGCAGGATTTCCATCTGCGCATGCGGGACGAACTCCGCCTGGATCTTGCGCATCCCCTCGGGGCGGCCGACCTTGTCGTGCGCCCCGGCCAGGAGCAGGGTGGGCGCCTTCAGCTGCACCAGCGTGTCCTCGCCGCGGTAATTGACGATGGCGCCGATGGCCTGGATGAAGGTCTCGGAGGCGGTGCTCAGGGCCACCTCGCGCACCATGTCCACCCGGGGGCCGCGGGAGGTCGGCGCGAACATGCTGTCCACCACCGCCTTGGCGGTTTCGCGGAAGGTCTTGCCGGCCTTGAGCGGGTCGATGCGTTCAGCCAGGAAGGTCTTGCGGTCGGCCTCGCTCTTTTGCGAGAAGGAGCCGACGGTGGCCGAGACCACCACGCCGTGGACCGTCTTCGGGCGCAGCACACCCACCAGCGGCGCGATGATGCCGCCCATGCTGTGGCCCAGCACCACATTGGTGGCGGTGGCCTCCTGGTCGACCAGGCGCGCGGCGGCCTCGGCCATGTACTCGATGGACAGGGGCTGGGCCGGCAGCTTGCTCAGGCCGTAGCCCGGCGCATCCCAGGCGACGACGCGCAGGCCGGCGCCCACCAGGGAGGCGATCAGCTCGCGGAAATAGTCCTTGGAGCCGTAGGCCCCATGAAGCAGGAAAACGGTGGTGTCGCCTTCGCCGGCGACGCAGTGGTCGGGGATTCGTGGAATGTTCTGCACTTTGAAAATCGTTGAGTGGGTCCAGGCAAACGGCCGGCTGGAGGGCCGCATCCGATGCGCCGTCGCATTCTTGGGAGTGCAGTGCCCATCGGCAAGGAAAGCCGTTGGAAGTTCCGGAATCCGGAATTGCAAGGCGGACAGAACGGTGGCCTGGGCGACATCCGCAAGTTTCTCTTCGCCTCTGACCGAATGCGGCTGCAGGCGGGAGCCGGGCAGGGTGGCCGGCCTTTCCGATCCTTGCGTGAATTGACCAATAATTGGCCTGTCAAGGAGAGATGAGCGATGCATGGCCTTGGAAGGTGGTATTTCGGGAACCTGCAGTTCGAGGAAACCGAGCAGCTGCAGGAATTTCGCTACAAGTTCCTGATGGTGCTGCTGGGTTTTGGCGCCCTGGCGACCGGCATCTTCCTGGCGCTGGTGGCGGGCAACCCGGACGCGATCCCGGCGGACCATGTGCGGTCCATGCGCCTGTTCACCGCGGGCTCCTTCCTGCTGTGGCTGGGACTGCGCGGACGTCGGCAATGGTTCTTGCCGGTCGCCTGGGCCTACGAACTGATATGCGTGCTCGAGTACATCTCGGCCCTGGCCTTTGTGCCGGGTGACGAGCTGCGCATCCTCTGGCTGTTCACCAACATCCCGGGCGTCTACCTGCTGCTCGGGCGGCTGGTGGGCGGCGTGATCACCGTGCTCACCGTGCTCGGACTGGTCCTGGGCAATCCTTTCCTCAGCGCGCCCTACTCGCCGGGCGCGGTGGCGACGGCGGTGGTGAGCTTCCTGTTCATGGGCGCCTTCTTCCACGCCTACATGAGCCAGATGCTGCGGCTGTTCTTCCAGCTGCGGCAGCTGGCGCTGCGGGACATGCTCACCGGCGCCTTCAACAGCCGGGCGTTCTACACCCTGGGCGAGCGTCTGGTGGCCAACAGCCGCCGCAGTGGCCGTCCCTTTGCGGTCCTGTTCGTCGACCTGGATCATTTCAAGACGATCAACGACACCTGGGGCCACGAGGCCGGCGACGCGGTCCTGCGCTCGGTGGCCCAGTGCCTCTCGGCCGGCGTGCGTGAGGGTGACCTCGTGGGCCGCATCGGCGGCGAGGAGTTCTCGGTGTTCCTGCCAGAGACCGACCTCGAGGGCGCGCGCATCCTCGGCGAGCGACTGCGGCTGGCCATCGAGCTGCTGCGCCCCATGGCGGGCGGGCAGCCCTTGCCGGTCACCGCCAGCATCGGGGTTGCTGCGTATGGGCATGGCGGTCGAGCCGATGGGCCCCCGAGCCTGCGCGATATCCAGCGTGAGGCCGACCAGGCCCTCTACGAAGCCAAGCGGGGAGGGCGCAACCGGGTCTCGGTCTTCGGAGATCCTGCTGCCGCCGCCCTGGCCTGAGCGGCGGGTCCACCACCCCGTCACCTGTGCACGTCCCGGGCCCGGTGGCCCCTGCAGGCACAATCGCCTCCATGCCAACACGCGACGAAGCCTTCATGCAACTGGCGCTGGCCCAGGCCCGCCAGGCCCGCGCCGACGGCGAAGTGCCGGTGGGCGCCGTGGTCGTGCAGGGCGAGCGTGTGGTGGGGGTGGGCCACAACCAGCCGATCGGGCGCAGCGACCCGACCGCCCACGCCGAGGTCATGGCGCTGCGCGCGGCGGCCCAGGCCCTGGGCAACTACCGGCTCGAGGGCTGCGAGCTCTTCGTCACCCTCGAGCCCTGCGCGATGTGCAGCGGCGCGATGCTGCATTCGCGCCTGGCCCGTGTGGTCTATGGCGCCGCAGACCCCAAGACCGGCGCCGCCGGCTCGGTGGTCGACCTGTTCAAGGCTAAGCGCCTCAATCACCAGACCACGATCGAAGGTGGCGTGCTGGCCGAGGAGTGCGGCGCGCTGCTCGCCGAGTTCTTCCAGCAGCGCCGCGAGGTGGTCCGCCAGCAGGGCACCCCGCTGCGCGAGGACGCGCTGCGCACGCCCGAGTCCCGCTTCGACGCGCTGCGCGCCTTCCCCTGGGAGCCCCACTACCTGTCGGACCTGCCGGCCGCGCCGGGCCTTCGCCTGCACCATGTGGACGAGGGCCCGGAGGACGCGCCCCGCACCTGGCTGTGCCTGCACGGGCCCGAGGCCTGGAGCTACCAGTTCCGCGACTTGATCCCGGCCTTCCTGCGCGCGGGACACCGGGTGGTCGCGCCCGACCTGCCCGGGTTCGGCCGCAGCGACAAGCCCAAGCGGGAAACCGCGCACGACATGGACTGGCACCTGCAGGTCCTGCGCGAGCTGATCGCGCGCCTGGACCTGCGCCAGGTGGTCGTGGTCCAGGCGGCCGGCCTGCCCCTGGGCAAGGGCCTCCTGCTCACCGAGCCAGGTCGCTGCCTCGGCCTGCATCCGGTCAATCTGCGCACCGACGCGGCCATGCACGACGCCTTCGAGGCGCCTTTTCCCGACCGCGGCCACCGCGCCGCGCTGCGTACCTTCGACGGACTGGTCTCGCCCGAAGACCCGGTGCCGACGGAGGAGGGCGCTGCCGCCGCTGCGCGCGCCATCGAACAATTCAACGCTGCCACCCCGTGAGCCACATCTACCTCTACTCGCCCTCCAGCGCCGTCCGTGACCGCGCCTCCTTCCGCCGCGGCATCGCCCGACTCAAGGCCATGGGCCATGAGGTCGAGGTCGACCCGGACGCCCTGGCCAGCCACATGCGCTTTGCCGGCGACGACGCCACCCGCCTGGCCGCCATCGGACGGGCCGCGGCCAGTGGCGCGGACATCGCGCTCATCACCCGGGGCGGCTACGGCCTCACCCGGCTTCTGCCCGACCTGCCCTACAAGGCGGTCGCGAAGGCGGTGGCGCGTGGCACCCGGTTCGTGGGCCTCTCCGACTTCACCGCCTTCCAGAACGCGGTCGCCGCCAAGGCTGGCGTGGTGACCTGGTCGGGTCCGGCCCTGGGTGAGGACTTCGGCGTCGAGGGCGAACCCGACGACATCATGCTGGCCTGCTTCGACGACCTCGCCGGTGGCGCAGGGGAGGGCACGGGCTGGCAGCTGCCCAAGGCGGAAGCGCGGGAAAAATCCTTTCACACCCGCGGCACGCTCTGGGGCGGCAACCTCAGCGTGCTGGTGTCGATGGTGGGCACGCCCTGGCTGCCACCGGCGAAGGGCGGCATCCTCTTCCTCGAGGACGTGAACGAGCACCCCTACCGGGTCGAACGCATGCTGACCCAGCTGCTGCATGCCGGCATCCTCGGCCAGCAGAAGGCCATCCTCCTGGGCCAGTTCACCGCCTACAAGACGGTGCCCCACGACAAGGGCTTCAAATTGCAGACGGTGGTCGACTGGCTACGGACCCGCGTCAAGGCGCCGGTGTTCACCGGACTGCCCTTCGGCCATGTGGCCACCAAGGTCTGCCTGCCGGTGGGCACTGCGGTGGACCTGGTGGTCGAAGACCGCGACGCGATGGTCCTCTGGGGGCATTCGCACTGACATGGCCGGCGCGACAGGACCTGGGCGCGCTGCCGGCGCGGCGAAGGCTGCGGCTGCGCCCGACTCGCAGGGCACCCGGCGCGCCCTGGCCCTGCTCAAGCTCGTCGGGGCCCACCATGCGGAAGGCCTGCGACTGACCGATCTGGTGGTCTTGTCGGGCCAGGACAAGTCCACCATCGGGCGGCAGCTGCAGGCGCTGGTCGACGAGGGCTTCGTCGAGCGCATTCCCTCGACCAAGCGCTACCGCCTGGGCGTGGAGTCGATCCAGCTCGGGTTCTTCGCGCCCGACATGTCGCCCCTGGTCGAACGCTTCCGGCCGGTGCTGCACAAGATCGCCCGCCTGTGCGAGGACACGGTATTCCTCGCCGTCCCCAGCGGTGACGAGGTGGTCTATGTCGCGCGCCAGGAGGGGGCCTTCCCGCTCAAGGCCTTCGTGGCCGAGCCGGGCCGGCGCCGGCCGATGGCGATCAGCGCGGTGGGCATCTGCCTGCTGGCGCGGGAGACCGACGCCGAGGTCGCGGCCCTGCACGCGCGCCATGTCCGCAGCTATCTGCAGCAGGGGCTGACCCTGTCGCTGCTGCGCCAGCACGTGGCCTTTGTGCGGGAACATGGGTATGCCGAGGTCCGGGACCTCGGGCTGGCAGGCGCCGCGGGGGTGGGCTATGCCTTCGCGATGTCGCCCACGGCCAGCGCCGGTGTGAGCATTGCGGCGGTCCGTTCTCGCATGGGGGTACGGCGCATGCGTGACCTCGGTCGGATGCTGCAGGAGGAGCTGGCGCCCTACGTGGCGCCCGCCTCCTGAAGCGGCATGGGCCGCAGGCCCGGGTGAACCCTGATTTTCTTGGTGGCTGAGAAATCCGGCTGAAATCATTTCGGCCACGGGGAGGGCCCCGATAGATTGCGGACCACCGGTTGCCGCAGTGTTGCGCGGCGCCGGACCACGACAGGAGACAAGCCGCATGACCCCCTTCCAGCCAAGCCGCCGCCGCATCCTGCAGGCGGGCCTCGTGAGTTCCGCCGCGTTCGCCGGGCTGCCCCTGGCCCATGGCCAGGCGCGCAACTTTCCGACCAAACCGGTCCGGATGGTGGTGGCCTTTGCGCCCGGCGGGGCCGGGGACTTCCTTGCGCGCCTGCTGCAGCAGCACCTGCAGGAGCGCTGGGGCCAGAGCGTGGTGGTGGAGAACAAGCCGGGCGCCAGCGGCACCATCGGCGCCGACCTGGTGGCCAAGGCCCCCGGCGATGCGCACACCCTGCTGGTGACCAACCAGCTGATCGTGCAGGCGCCCAACGCCATCGCCAGGATGCCCTATGACGTGATGCGTGACCTCACGCCGGTGGTGGAATTGGGCGGTGCGCCCCTCATCCTGGCGGTCAATGCCAGCATGACCAACGCCCGGACCCTCCCGGAGTTCGTCGCCGAGATCAAGCGCAAGCCCAAGACCCACAGCTACGCCTCGGTGGGCGTGGCCTCCATGGGGCACCTGTACGGCGTGCAGCTCAATGAAGCCGCCGGCCTGGACCTGATCCACGTTCCCTACAAGGGCAGCGCCTCGGTGGTGACCGCCCTGGTGGGCGGCGAAGTGATCTGCGCCTTCAGCGACTACGCCACGATGAAGCCCCACCTGGAGGCGGGCAAGATCCGCCTGCTGGCCATCTCGAAGCCGGATCCGCGCGCCGGCAACCTTCCAACCTTCGCCTCCATGGGCTACCAGGGGCTGGACTCCTACAGCTGGATCGGCACCTTCGTTCCTGCCAAGTCGCCCGCGGCTGCCGTCCAGCAGCTGGCGGCCGACATCAACGCGGTGCTGCGGCTGCCCGAGGTCGCACGCCGCATCGGCGAGCTGGGGCTGGACACCGGCGGCGCGAGCCAGCAGCAGTTTGCCGCTATGGTCACCGCCGACTACGCACGCTGGCCCGACATCATGAAGCGCGCCGGCATCAAACCCGAATGACACAGAGGACCGCACCGCCAATGACCGCCATGAATGACGACCAGCGCAAGATGGACCTGTTCCGGACCATGGCCCGGGCCTGGCACGAGCAGGACTGGGAGACCTGCGCCGACCTGTTCGCCGTCGACGGCGTGCTGCACTCCCGGATGCTGGAGCCCGTCGTGAGCCGCCAGGCGATCTACGACCGCATCTCCAAGCTCGGTGGCGAGCACAAGCGGGTCACCCTGCACATTCACCGCATGGGGGTGATCGGCGGTGTGCTCTTCGTCGAGCGCACCGACGAGATCGTGCTGCCCGGCCACCGGGGCGAATGCCCCGCGGTCGGCGTGATCGAGTTCGAGGGCGACAAGATCAAGCGCTGGAGCGACTACTACGACCGCGCGCAGCTCGAGCGGGCTGCAGGCCATGCGCCCCGCGCCGCGGCCTGACGCGATCCGCCATTCACGCACCACAAGAAGACCACACCGGTCGATATGCAGGGAGGAGGGGAGATGAGCAAACCGATCAACGCGCCGCTGAAGAAGATCATCAGCTTTTACGTGCGGTTCACGCCGAGCTACAGCAAGATCGGCTACCACTTTCGCAGCCTGTTCTGGCGGCGGCTCAAGGGCGACTTCCGGGGCCAGACCTGGCTGGTGGTCGGCGGCTCCGAGGGCATCGGCGGCTCGGCCGCGCGCAGCGCCGTCGCAGGGGGCGCCACCGTGATCTGCGTGGCCCGTGACCCGGCCAAGATGGCCGCCTTTGCCCAGTCCACTGGCTTCCCCAGCCGCGTCATCTGCGAGACGGCGGACTTCTCGCTCATGTCGCAGGTGCGGGACCTGCTCGATCGCCTGCGGGTGCGCGGCATCCACATCGACGTGCTGGTGAACAACGTCGGCATCCAGAAGCGGGACCAGATCATCACCCGCGAAGGGCTGGAGACCTCCTTTGCCACCAACATCCTGAGCCACTACCTGTTCACGCGCGAAATGCTGGCGAGCGGCCTGCTCGCCGACGATGCGGTGGTCATCGAGACGTCTTCCGGGGGCATGTACAACCACCCTCTGGTCGTCAAGGACCTCAACATCACCGGCGAGGGCTACCTGGGTGTGCGCGCCTACGGCCTGTCCAAGCGGGCCCAGGTGGTGATGACGGACTACTGGCGCCAACGCTTTGCCGGCACCGGCCGGCGCTTCTACGTGATGCATCCGGGCTGGGTGGACACGGCTGCGGTCGGACGCTCGATGCCGCGCTTCCGGGCCACGCTCAAGTCGGTGCTGCGCAAGGACCCGCAGGGCGCGGACACCATCGTCTTCCTCGCGGAGCGCCGGCCCGAGCAGAAGATCCCGGGCAGCATCTGGTTCGACCGCAAGGAACGTGACCCCCACATCTTTCCGCGCACACGCGCGGCCACCGACACGGCTCAGGACCTCATCGACTTCCTGGAAGCCTACACCCGGCCACTGGAGGGCAGCGGCCAGGGCAGGGCGTCCGTGACGGAGTTCTCCGGTCGCGCCGTGGCCTGAGGGCTTGCGCCCCTTGGGCGGGTCCGACCCGCACTAGCCTCGCGTCTCCTTCCACTTCGACAGGAGAAACGCCATGGTGCCCCGGATCCCGAGAAACTTGTCCGCTGCGTCCTGGTCAGGGCGAACAGCGTCTTCCCTCCAGCTCGGCGCTCTGGCAAGCACCCATCCGGCGCTGGCCGGGGCGCTGGCGAAGGCGATCGACGCGCCCTACGAGGCCGGCTGGACCCTCGAAGCCCGCCGGTCTTCCAAGCTGGAGAGGGAATGGGTCCTGGCACTCCCGGGGGGCGCGACCGGCCGACTTCGGCGGCCCCATCCGGCGGACGCCGGCAGCCTGGCGCTGTTTCTCGAACGCACGCCTTTGGGGTCGGAGCCGCGTCCCGGCAACCCCGCCGGGACGGTCGAACGGGTCAAGGAAATGCTGTGGCAGGCGGCCAGCTTGGGCGAGGATGCCTTCATCCTGTCCCGGCGCGGCGAGGTGCTCGGGTTCGCGGCCATCGAGCAACGGCCCGAGGTCTGCGAGATGCCACTGGACAGGGCCTGGCTGGCCGGTCATGGATTGGCGCCCGAGGAGGTCTGCATCTCGCGCATGGGCCTGGCCGGGGAGCTGCGTGGTCATGGGCTGGGGCATCACTTCAAGCAGGCCCAGATGCTGGCCGCCGGGGACGCGGGCTACCGCGCGGTGGCGAGTCCCGGCGGGCATCAGCTGGGGCGGGCGCTCGCGGCCCGGGCAGGCGGTCTGGTCCAGACCACGGCGGCTTCCGGCTGGGTGCTGGTGCCGACCCAGGCCTGGGAAGGCGCGGCCAAACCGTTCGTTCAGTGAAGGGCGAGCCTCGGTCCGGTCAGCCCGGTCCGGGGTCCGGCTCCATTCGATGTCCTGAAGAACCCCGGGGTACCGGCGGGTGGGGCGGTGGTGCGACTCCATCGCCGGACGCTCAATTCCCTCTCAGGATATTATTTGACATAACGAACATCGTATTTAAAATGGGCGCATGGCCCCGAGAGCTGACTGGGTCTGGAAAGGCGCTGTCCCGGGCCATCTCCCGATGGCGGTTGGCGGGTTCCGGGCTTGCGTCCCAGGACCGGTCGCCCCGGGCGTTGGGCTTGACTTACCAGGCCTTGGGCAACTTGGCCCGGTTGCTGGTTGCGATCAGGTCGACCACCTCCTGTCGTCCGCCACGCACCGCGAAGTCGCGTGCGGTCAGGCCCAGCTGGTTCTTGAGCGTCGGATCGGCGCCCGCCTCGAGCAAAGCCTTCACCGCGGCCGTCGTGCCGTACTGGGCGGCCATCATCAGCGGCGTGGTGCCGTTGGGCGACTCGGCATCGATATAGGCATGCTGATCCAGCAGCAGCTGGATCAGCGGGATCTGGCCGCCGGTGGCGGCGTAATGCAGCGGCGCCCAGCCCGGCTTGTTCACGTCGGCGCCACGCTCGATGAGCCGCCGGGCCAGGGCCAGGTGCCCCTTGAGCGCGGCCATCATCAGCGGAGTTTCATCGGCCGCGTTGCGCAGGTCGATGTTCGTCCTCGGCCAGTCGGCCAGGACCTGGGCGGCCTTGAGCGACGGTTCCCGGAGGGCCAGATACAGGCCGACTTGGCGTTCGGGACCGGGTGTATTCGGGTCGACGCCGGCCTGGAGCAAGCTGCTCACCGCCCAGGCGTCGTCGCGCTTGATGGCTGCGAAAAAGTCCTCGAGCGGCCCGGCTTTTGCGGAGGAAAATCCAATTGCGACAATAAGATATGCAATTAACTTCGCGTAAATTCTCATGATGTCAGGCGGCCACGACACCGCTGAAAAGCCGCTCGAAATTGGCGCTGGTGGCCTGGCCGATGGCCTCCGAGGTGGTGCCCCGCAGTTCGGCGATCTGGGCCGCGACATAGGGCACGAAGGACGGGTTGTTCGTCTTGCCCCGGTACGGCACCGGCGCCAGGTAGGGGCTGTCGGTCTCGATCAGCATCCGGTCCAGGGGCACCAGCTTGGCCACCTCGCGCAGGTCGGCCGCGCTCTTGAAGGTCAGGATGCCGGAAAACGAGATGTAGAACCCCCGGTCAAGCGCCGCTCGTGCCACCTCGGCCGTCTCGGTGAAGCAATGGAAGACCCCGCCCACGGACTCGGCCGAGCCGTTCTCGCCCTCCTCGTCCAGGATGGCGATGGTGTCCTCGGACGCCTGCCGGGTGTGGATGACCAGCGGCTTGCCGACCTGCCGGGCCGCCCGGATGTGCGTGCGGAAGCGCTCCCGCTGCCATTCCATGTCGGCGATGCCGCGGCCGCCCTTGCGCTCGTCCATCTGGTAGTAGTCCAGCCCGGTCTCGCCGATCGCCACCACCCGGGGGCGGCCCGCTCCCTCGACCAGTTCGGCCTGGCTCGGCTCGTGAATCCCCTCGTTGTCGGGGTGCACGCCCACCGTGCACCAGAAGTTGTCGTGCTTCAGGGCCAGGGCGTGGACGGTGTCGAACTCTTCCATCGTGGTGCAGATGCACAGGGCGCGGTCGACGCGGGCCTGGGCCATGGCCTCACGGATGCGGGGAAGGTCGGAGGCGAGTTCGGGAAAGGTGAGGTGGCAGTGGGAATCGACAAACATGCAGGGGAACGGTCAAAGCGTCTGGGTCGGCCGGTCGGAGACCAGGTGGGACCCGAGGATTTCCTCGATCTTGAGCCTGAGCACCCGGGACTTCTCGTCACCGGGAAAGCGCACCCCCACGCCCTGGGTGCGGTTGCCGGCCGCACGGGCCGGGGTGATCCAGGCCACCTTGCCGGCGACCGGGTAGCGCTGGGGGTCATCGGGCAGCGACAGCAGGATGTAGACGTCGTCGCCGAGCCGGTAGTCGCGGGTGGTGGGGATGAAGACGCCGCCTTCCTTGAACAAGGGGATGTAGGCGGCGTAGAGCGCGGCCTTTTCCTTGATGGCGAGCTGGATCACGCTGGGCCGCGGGCTGGCTGCGGCGCCGGCACCTGGTATTCCGGCAGGGCCCTGGGCGACGCCCGCACCGGATGCGGCCACGGAAGTCGCGGAAGCCGCGGAAGCCGCAGGGGCGGGAGGCGCAGACGGGGTGGGTTGGGCGGGTGTGTTCATGCGGCGGCTCGGCCGGAGTGTAGGGCCGCCCTCGCCCGGCTCACAAGCGATTCCAGCATCAGGCCGGCGTTGAACGGGTGCTCGGCGCTGCGCAGCTGGCCGGAGAGTTCGCGCCACCAGGCGGCCAGCTGGTGCAGGGGCGCCGCGGGCGGCAGATCGGCCGGCTCGAAGAAACGTGGCTTGCCACCGGAGGACTGGGCGAGCAGGTCGTGGCAGAGCTTTTGCAGCGCGTCGATCGCGTCGGCGGGTGCCATGTCGGCCAAGGCCGCCACGTCGCCACGGGCCACCGCCTTGGGCAGCTGCCGCCATTGCCGGGCGTCGCGACCGGCGCGGGCCGCGCGCAGTGCGTCCTCGGGCCGGCTGCCGCTGGCGCGCAGCAGCACCTGGGCGTCGCCCGCGGGCAGGCCCTGGTCCTGGAGCCAGGCCAGCGCCTCACCCTCTTCCGGCCAAGCCATGGTGTGGCCCTGGCAGCGGCTGCGGATGGTGGGCAGCAGCTGGTGCGCCGCCTCGGTGGCCAGCACGAAGCGGACTTCGCCCACCGGCTCTTCCAGCGTCTTGAGCAGGGCGTTGGCCGTCACATGATTCATGCGCTCGGCGGGGTAGACCAGGACCACCTTGCCCTGGCCGCGGCCGCTGGTGCGCTGGGCGAACTCGAGCGCGTCGCGCAGGGCCTCGACCCGGATCTCCTTGCTGGGCTTGCGCTTCTTGTCGTCGATATCGGACTGGGCCTTCTCGGACAGGGGCCAGCCCAGCTCGAGCATGTCGACCTCGGGCATGAGCACGCACAGGTCACCATGGGTGTGGACGTCGATGGCGTGGCAGCTGGGGCAGTGGCCGCAGGCGCCCTCCTCCGTCGGCGTCTCGCACAGCCAGGCGCGGGCCAGGGCAATGGCCAGGTCGAACTGGCCCAGGCCCGAGGGGCCTTGCAGCAGGAGCGCATGCCCGGGCCGCGACAGCAGGGCCTGCCGCTGGCGCTGGATCCAGGGCGCTGGCGGGAGCGCGCCGGCAGCGGCGTCGGCGTGATCAGGCGCGGGGGAGCGGGCGGTCATGGGTCTATTGTGCGGGCTGGGCGGGCCGGGCGAGGTGTCGGAGTGATCCCGGGCGGGGTGTGTGGCAAATCGGCCATGAGCCCCGGTGGCGAGGGGGGGCTCAGAGCCAGCCCCGGCCGGCCACCGCGGCGCGTACCGACGCCCACACCGCCTCCCGGGCCTGGGCGGCGTCGATGCGGGCAAAGCGGGCCGGCGACTCGGCGGCCCGGCGCAGATAAGCCTCCTGCACCTGGTCGAAGAAGGCGGCAGGCTGGGACTCGAACTTGTCCGGCACCCGGGCGCCGGCCAGGCGGCGGGCGGCCTCGGCCGGGTCGAGGGCGAACAGGAGGGTGAGATCGGGTTGGCGAAGCGCCGTGCCCGTGGCCCGGGCGCCCTGCTCCGCCTCCGCAGCAGCGCGTCCCCCGAGACCGCGTGTGTCCTGCACCATGGCCTCGAGCTGGACCAGCACCTGCCAGTCGAAGCCGCGGCCGCCGCCCTGGTAGGCGAAGGTGGCGTCGGTGAAGCGGTCGCACAGCACCACCTTGCCTTCGGCGAGGGCGGGCTCGATCACCTGCGCCAGGTGCTCACGGCGGGCGGCGAACATCAGCAGCGCCTCGGTGAGCGGGTCCATCGGGTCGTTGAGCGCCAGGGTCCGCAGCTTCTCGCCCAGCGGCGTGCCGCCCGGCTCACGGGAGGTGACGACCTCACGGCCGGCGGCGGCGAAGGCTTCGGCCAGGGCCTGGATGTGGGTGGACTTGCCTGCGCCGTCGATGCCCTCGAAGGTGAGGAACAGGCCGGTCGCCGCTGCCTGGGCCTTGGCCGCTTGGGAGGTTCCGTTCATTGCCGCCATGTCCGTTCTTGTTCGCGTGGTGTCGGGTCAGTGCCTGAGGGCCGGGGTCCGGGCCTCACTGCCCGCGCTGGAATTTGTTCACCGCCCGGTTGTGGTCGTCCAGGTTCTCGCTGAACTGGCTGCTGCCGTCGCCGCGGGCGACGAAGTACAGCGCCTTGCTCGACGCCGGCTGCACCGCTGCGAGCAGGGCCGCCTTGCCGGGCATGGCGATGGGCGTGGGCGGCAGGCCGGTGCGGGTGTAGGTGTTCCAGGGCGTGTCGGCGCGCAAATCGGCGCGGCGCAGGTTGCCGTCGAAGGCGGCACCCAGGCCGTAGATCACGGTCGGGTCGGTCTGCAGGGGCATGCCGATGCGAAGCCGGTTGTGGAAGACGGCCGAGATCAGCGGCCGGTCGCTGCCGCGGCCGGTTTCCTTTTCGACGATGCTGGCCAATGTGAGCGCGTCTTCGGGTGAGCGCAGCACCGAGTCCGCCGCCCGCTGGGCCCAGGCCTGGGCCAGGTGGCGGTCCATCGCCCGCAGGGCGCGCTCCATCAGGTGCAGGTCGCTCGAGCCCTTGCCGTAGGTGTAGGTGTCGGGGAAGAAGCGGCCCTCGGCCGGCACGCCCGGGCGTCCGAGCCTTTCCATCAGGGCCTCGTCGCTGAGGCCGGCGCTGTCGGGGCGCAGGTCCTTTTCCTTGGCCAGGGCGGCGCGGAACTGGCGGAAGGTCCAGCCCTCGATCAGGCTCACCGCGCCCTGGGCCTGGTCGCCCCGGGCGAGCTTGGACAGGAGGGCGCGCGGGGTGATGCCGGTCTCGAGCTCGTAGCTGCCGGCCTTGATCAGGCGCGACTGGCCCGAGAGGCGGAACCACCACAGGAGCAGGGTCGGCGACACGTCCGCGCCGGCGTCGCGCACCGCCTGGGCCACGTCCCTGGGCCGGGTGCCGGGCTCGATGGACAGGTCGACCAGGGGCGCCTTGAGCGGGATGGGGCTCAGCACCCACCAGACGCCCGCACCGCCGGCCAGGAGGGCGGCGAGGAGCGAGAGCCAGAACAGTCGGGAGATGAGGCGCCGCAAGGGTGGAA
>JACCDY011181620.1_pt1 | contig 40074 bp, 39 predicted proteins | sample 7446391 | NCBI WGS metagenome assembly JACCDY01 (sample SAMN15323451, study PRJNA562643) | freshwater metagenome | isolation source: river surface water | place: USA:Blue River Watershed | collected 2017-08-18
ATCCGCTTTTCGGTGGCATTTAACTGCTCAAAACCCGGATACTTTTCATTGAGCTGATCCTGCTGCTGCAACAAACTCTCCGCAACAAACGGATTCTCTTGGTGGTTGATACGCGCAGCCCCATCCAATTCCCGAATCAGCGATTTCACCGTGGCCTGATGCTCGCCCGGCAACCCCTTCCGAATCTCTTCCAACCGCTGCAAAAAGTCCTTTTCCTTGTCGATGATCAACTTGGAATACTCCACCAACCTTCCGTTTAACGCGATCTCATTTTCCAACCCCTGAATCTCCAAGCGCGACTTCTCCGCCCCAATGGCCGCAATTTTCGTGTTCTTCCGATAAATCATCCACAACAACCCCGCAATCAGTAACGCCAACAACAAGCAAGCCGCCAAAATCCATTGCCTTACCTGCAAATCGCCCAAAGCCCGCTGCTGCTCGCTCAACCGGAAACTCAAACGCTCAAATTCCAAAATCTCCACGTCCTCACTCTTGCGCTGCTCGTTCTGCGATTGCAAATGCGCCAAAGCATGTTCCGCGGCCGACAACTTCAACGCCGAAACATCCACCGGCAGCCCCGTCACCCCCACCTGCAACAACAACTTCGCCGCCTCCGCCACCACATGGTGCTCTCCCGATGGCAATTTCGACACATAAAATGCATACAAACTGTCGCGCATCGCCCTATCGCCCAAACGCTGGATTCGGTCCAACAAATACGACTTCAAATGCACACAGGCCGTACCCAAATGCTGCAAGCACTGCGCCCGAAAAAAGGCCTCATCCCCGGCATTCACATAGCGCTTCTCGTATTCCATCTGCGCCACACCCAACCGCAAATACTCCGACATCAACTGACCCTCCACCTGATCCCGCGGCATCTGCTTCAACACATCCCGGGCCTTGCCCCACCTGCCCGATAGCTGGTCCAACAACGCCCCATTGATCATGTACAACTGACCGTAATACGACTTCATGTTCCCCTCCAACAACGCCGCATTGTCGCGCCAATAGCGATTCGCCTCGGCGGTTTTTCCTTCCGACATCAGAATACTCACGATATTGTTCACCACCACCGGATTGCGCTGATGCTCCTTCACACTCATTTCATCGGCCACCATGAAGTATTTCCGCGCCATCTCCAGCATCCCCGTATTGAAATAGTAGGTCCCCAAATTGTTCGCAATCACCAACACACTATAAGTATTGCCCTCGTCCTTGGCCCTGCGATACGCCAACTTCCAATGCAGCAACGCCGAGTCGGTCTGACCCATAAAATACCGATTCAATGCGATGCAATTGTGGATGTCCACCACCGGCGCCGAATCCTGGGCCGCCGATAACAGCAACGCCTCCCCCGCCAACAAACAAGCACTGTCATGCACCCCCCGATTCCCCAACAAACTCCCACGCAACTCCAAAGCCAACAAAATCGCCAAATCATTGCCCTCCCGCTTGCCGCGAGCCCCCAAATACTCAATCCAGGGCGATTCTCGGGCGATGGCCGACGACTCCCCCAACAAATCAACCGCCTTGCGGTACAGTAACATTTCATAATCTCCGGCCTGTAACCCATCCAACCGCATTTTCGTCTGGGCATCCCATACTTTGGCTTGGGCAATTTGGGTGATCACCCGCTGCTTCCACCACAAAAAGCCCCAAACCGATAACCCAAGCACCCCCAACAAAATCAAGGAAACAACCACGGACCTGCGCTGAAAAAAGACCGGAATTCTGTACTTCAACCTCATCAAAACAAACTTACGGGCATCTCACAATTTTTGAATCATTGGGGGGTGTAACATTTTGTAACACCCCTGTCATACCCTGACAAAAGTCACCCTTCGCGGTCAACACCCCATCGAATTTTGTGACATGAATTTCGCTTCAAAAACCGCATTTGTGGCCCTGTTTGGTCTGTTTGCCCTGACCAACCTCAACGCCCAAACCGCCGGATCCAGCATCCTCACCCACCAAAGCAAGTTAGATGGCACCATCCTGCTGTCCACACCCGCCCAAGTGTACCCCCTATTCACCACCGGCAGCAATGCCCAAGGCAAACAATCACTCCACCAAGGACAGATTCTGCCCCACCTCTACCAAGCCAAAACCGCCCAAGTGGCTCTGTTGGTCAACGCCTACCCCAACCCCTGTCACCAAACCGTGTTTGTGGAAGCCCTCAACAGCGATATCCCGCTGCACCACGCCGTGCTCTTCGATGTCACCGGCAAAAAAGTACAGCAACCCCTCCACAGCCATCAAGGACCTACCCTGGCCCTGCAACTCAACGATGTCTGTCCCGGCGTGTACACCCTCGCCCTCTACCAAGAAAACCGCGAGCAAGCCGCCGCCTTCATCAAACTCATCAAGCAATAAAACAAAACAACATGCAATACAAAAAATTCATCACCCTCGCGCTCAGTGCCCTGCTCCTTCTGGGAAGCAGTAAGACATGGGCGCAGTCGGTAGGACTCACCCTCGGCGTGGGTTCCTATGCCGCCAAACAAGAAAACAGCAGCGGCAACGCCATCCCCACCGAAGGCAGTTTGTACAAGACGGTGGGACTGCACACCGAATTTTCCCTCGGAAAAGGCCTGATTCCCCTGACTTTTTCTGTGGATCAGTTCGAAGCCCGCATGGATGCCAATGCCGTGCAAAGCGTAACCGCCGAAGCCAACACCGTAAAAGTGGGCACCGGCTACACCTTGCTTTTCGCCGACAACCAAAGCAAAAAACAACCCTTCCTGGGTGTGGGCATCGATGCCGAAGTGTACAACAATGCTACTTTTCGCTATACCGACGAGCAGCAAGGCAATCTTTCGTGGCACAACAACGCCTATGCAAATGCCTTGGCCGGCGTGCGCTTTTCAAAGGGCGATGTACGGTTCGATGTGTTCGCCAAATACGCGGTGGGACTTGCCAACCGGATCGACAACGGTACATACACCGATCACACTTTCACCATCGGCACACGCATGCTGATCAATCCTTAATGCTATGAAACAGACAATGAAAACCCCTTATATTTTGATGACGCTGTTGGCCCTGATCTTCAGCACCCAGTTGATGGCCCAAAGCAGCCCAATTCCCGAGGGCATGAGCTACCAAGGCATGCTCCTGAACGCCAGCCAAGAGGCCTTCGGCACCAACATCCAACAAGTACCTGTGGCCAACAAAGCCATCCGCGTGCGCTTTGAATTCACCCAAGGCAGCAACAGCAACCCCATTTTTGCGGAAGAGCAAAACTTGAAAACCGATATGCACGGCATCTTCGCCACCATCATTGGCAGCGGCACCCCCAGCGTGGGGAGCGGTTTGGGTGATATTACGTGGGACAAAGACTCCACTTTATTGTTGGTATCGATTGACCAAGGCAAAGGGTTTGTGGCTTACAGCAAGCAGAAGTTGTGGAGCACGGCCTATAGCTTCCATGCGGGTACGGCCAACAAGGCCCTGAACGACCGCGATACCAGCGCCACCAACGAATTGCAGTACATCACCCTCAGCGGCGATGTGATTGCGCTGAGTGCCACCGGCAGCAGCATTTCCTTGAAACCTTGGAGCGATGGCATTGCCAAAAACAGCAGCGACATCACCACCCTCGGCAGCAACCTGAGCACAGAAATTGCCCGCGCCAAAGCGGCAGAGGCACAAAATGCCAGTGATATTAGCAAAAACGCGAGCGACATCACGGCTTTGAGCAACAGTAACACCCAATTGGGCAACGACCTCGCTGCAGAAGTACTGCGTGCCAAAGGCGCTGAAACCAATTTGTCCGGTGCACAAACCTTGCTCAGCAACGCCATTGACGATGAGGCGTTTCGCGCCAAAGCCGCCGAAGCCCAAAATGCCAGCGATATTGCGCAAAACAGCAGTGATATCACCAAAAATGCCAGCGACTTGGCCGCTGAAATCACCCGTGCCAAAGCAGCAGAAGCCACACTGACGGCTACGGCCAATCAGCTGGGCAGCGACATCAACGCTGAAACCACCCGCGCCAAAGCGGCAGAAACCGCATTGAGCAACGCCAACAGTATCCAAAACGATACCTTGGTCGCGCACAACAAACGCATCAGTGCCAATGCGGCCGACCAAGCCAGTTTGAAAAGCAGCGTCGACACCCATATTAGCAACGACGCCGACCTGTCTGCCACCAACGAATTACAAACCCTTACCTTGAGTGGCACCACCCTGAGCATCAGCAACGGGAACAGCATCACCTTGGCCAGCGGCGGAAAATCAGACCTGCAATTGACCGGACATACCCTCAAACTCTCTGATCCTTTGACCAGCGGCAATTCGGTACAAATCGATACCCAAAGTCTGCGCATCAGTGCGGGCTATGCGGGCAACGGAACCAACATCACCATCACCGGAAGCAACACCGTAACCGTGGGTGGCGGCATCGATTGGCTGTACGATGGTTACACCGGCAACAGCGGCAACGTATACAATTCGATGGCTTTGGGACCGTATATCCCCACCTTCAGCGCCAGCAACTGGGGCGTAGGTGTGGAAAGCTCTACCTTGATTGGTCGCGGCATCGTGGGCGGATTAACCGCCAGTGGTAGCATCAAAAACACCACCGTCTTGGGTGCAACAGCTATGGCCAACATGCGTCGCAACAGCGGTAGCGTAGCCATCGGTAGCAATGCCATGTATTCAGATACCGGTGGAACCAACAACGTTGCCATCGGATACAACGCCATGTACCATTCTCGTTTTGAGGGTTGGAGCGGTTGGAGCACTTTCAACAGCAACGTGGGTGTAGGAACCTATGCGCTGTGGTCGAACAGTGGAACAGCCAACACCGCCGTGGGCGATCGCGCTTTGGCTGCTTACAACTCTACCCAAAAAAGTGTGGGACGATATAACGTGGGTATTGGCGCCGATGCGATGATTGCACCCGGTTACAAAGCCAGTTACAACGTGGGTGTGGGGATGCAGGCCTTGAGCAGTTCCAAGAACGGCATCACAGGCACCTACAACACCGCCATCGGTACCCAAGCGGGGTATTTGGGGTCGATGACCGACTCCTTGACCGGCAGCAACAACTTGTATTTGGGGTACTACACCACCGCCACTTCGAATGCGATGTCGAACACCATCATCTTAGGCAACACTTCCATCACCGATTTGCGTTGCAAGGTATCATTAACAACCACTTCGGATGCCCGCACCAAGAAAAACGTGCGCAGCGATGTGCAGGGATTGGCTTTCATCATGAAGTTAGCCCCGGTGACCTACAACTACGATTTGGATGCCGAGAACCAGATAGTGTACAAGGGACATGCGATGGACACGTTGAACTGGAAGGGCAAGTACGACGTGGAGAAAACCCGTTTCTCGGGCTTCCTGGCACAGGACGTAGAGCGTGCGGCACAGGCGGTAAACTACGACTTCTCGGGGGTGTCCAAACCCAGCGAGGCGGGCGGATTATACGGTTTGAAATATGCGGAATTTGTGGTGCCTTTGGTAAAGGCGGTACAGGAACAGCAGGCGCAATTAGAGGCCCAGCAGCAGCAGATTGCGGAGCTACAGGCCATGGTCAATGCGCTGTTAAAGCAGAAATAAACCGTCATTGCGCCCGTATTATTTGGGGCGACGGATTCACAAAAAAACCCTTGGCCAGCGGCCCAAGGGTTTTTTTGTTCCGTTGAACCCCCTATATTTGTTTTTGAATCTGCCACAATCCCATGAAAAACAGTGTTTTCAACCGTTATAAAATTGTTTTGTTTTCGTTGCTGCTTTGTTTTGGCTCAATGAAACAGGCCACCGCCCAAATCGAGGTACAAGCGTTTGTGGGCAAGGCGCATTCTGACAGTCGTCAACGACCCGCTCTCCGTGGAGGAATAGGATTTAATAACGTACTATTTGACCGTATTGGATTTTACTACACGTATGAATTTCGTAGACCCGAAATGCCATTTGAAACGGGCACTTACACAGATATTTACACCCGAGATTTGATTGGAGGAATTGTAAAAATCGATCCAAACTTCAGTGTTTACGGTGGATTGGGCGCATTTGAAAAAGGTTTGTTCAAAGATTTTTCAAAAAACAATTTACGCAAGGAAATTGGATTGCAATACAGCACAAATAACATTTTATACAACACCAACATGTTTGTGCAAGTGGGTTATTCGTTTGACATCCGATTGACCACCAATTTTGGGGTAAAAATTCCATTGACGTACGAACGTCTCACATTGGATCAAGCACTTTACGGCTACTAGGTTAGCGCCCCATCCTTCATAACGTTGGCTTAACAACAGAGATTTTATCACGCATTTTCGTCCACTCACCAAGTTCTGGATGATTGGATTTGGATTTTTGTCCATTTTTTCGGAATTCCTAACTACCTTTGAGATGGAATTACTCCGTGATGAAAGTATATAAATCTTACCTCCTCGTTTTTATTGCAGTGCTTGCGTTCTGGGGCAGTACTACGGCTCAAAGTGACCCGGTTGTATACACACCCTCCATTGAACCTGGATTGGGCTATGTGTTCAAAACACGCAGTGATCACGATGCCATCCGTTTGCGTTTGGATGTACGCAGTGTGGCCTTCAAAAATCGTATGGGATTTTATTACACGCTCGAACAAAACTCCAACACTCCTTTTGGCAAGTATGTGCGCGATATCGCAGGAATCAGCTATAATTTGAACAAAAATTTCTCGGTACATGCGGGGGCCGGATTATGGGCACAGGGTATTATCACCGACGGGATTCGCTTTTGGGGTTTGCGCAAAGAAATGGGGGTAACGTATCGCGTTGAGAATTTCCCCCTCACCATTGTTATGGGATATTCTTGGTGGGCGGGCCCAACGGCTACATTTGGTTATTCATTCCCGATCAATGTGAAAAGTTTCAATCCCGGAAGAAAAGTACAACGGGTGAGAGACACCATGTACGTGGTTGACACCACGGCCCGAATTCAGGAAAAACTAGAACAGGATATCCAAGCGTTGGAAGAATCCAGCAGAATTTATTTCGACTACAAATCAGACACCATCAACAATACGGAGAAAATCAAATTAGATGAATTGGTGAAGTACATGAAGGAGCATCCTAAATATAAATTAGAAATTTACGGAAACACCGACCAAACTGGATCAGTAGAATACAATCAAGCGCTGAGTGATCGTCGGGCCAACAACACACGCGCATATTTGATCAGTCAGGGTATTGCATCTAATCGCATGAAAGTATTACCTTTGGGCAAAACGAAGGCCGTAGGCACCGAAACCGAAATCGACAAAGCCAAACTTCGTTGTGTAGAATTTGAAATTATCAGAAAATAAAACATTGATATGAAGTCATTTAAAATATATTGCATCCTTCTTCTGTTGTCCGGATTGCAAAGCTCATTATTGGCCCAAGGAAATTACTTTTTTTTCACTGGGGGAACTAGCGGCACTAGCAACGCAGGAAATCTATTATCGAATTGGGACGATGGAAGTGGCGGAAACCCAAATGATTTTACATCCGGCGACTATTTTGACGTAGCTGGGTACTCGGTAAATGTTGCTGGTATGACCGTAAAAGACATTGTTTTCCTCGACGGATCAAATGGGTCAGGAATAGTAACAAATAATGGCATTTTTACTGTTATAGGACTATCAGCTCCCACCTTTGATGGCTGTGCTTATGACTTTGCATCCGGCGGTACGGTAAAATACTCCGAGAACGGAACTACAGGACCTCAACTCATTCTCTCCACTACTTATTACAATATTGAATTTTCCGGAGTTCAAAAAAGTGTAGCAGCAATCACGGTGAATAATCAACTAAAGGAATCAAGCGGTTGTGAAATCCTATTTAATTCCCTTACAACTTTTGGTTCGAATATGACTATTTCCGCTGTCAAAACATCCACTTTTACTTTTGGCTTCAATACAGGTGACTCATTAACCGACAACCGTACCTTTCCGAATCGGAACAACTACGGCAATTGGAAATTCAACAAGATTAACAAGTTTATCAACGCTGGTTATTACGACTCCGTATTAATAAATGTTACATCAAAACTATCTGGTTTAACTATTATTAAACACAAATTATCCTTCACTACAGGCACAAAATCCCTTTATCTCAACAACAATACCTTGAAAGTAAATGGTGTTATCAATTGTACATATACACAAACTCTCAGAGGGAGCGCGACCTCATCATTGGTATGCGGAGCTACAGGCACACTTTACTTCAACCAGAGTGGAACAGACTCAGTCTTAAGAAATTTAACAATCAACAATTCCAAAACTGTAGGTTTAGGCAACAATCTTAAAATCGTAGGCGGTAGCAACTACGGCATAGTAACCGTTGAAAGTGGTGCAACCCTAAACACGAATGGCTATCTCACCTTGCGTTCACATGCTGGCGGATCGGCCATGATAGGCAACAGCCCAGGAACTATTTCTGGTTCAATCAACGTGGAAACATTCATACCCCCAACTGCCAGAAGATTTAGATTTTTAGCCTCTCCTGTTACCGGTGCTACTGCCGTTCATTGGAGAAACAATGGCAACTATGAAAAATACAAAGGCATTCAAATCACAGGTGGGGGAGCCAATTGGTCAACTCAAGGTTTTGATGAATCATTAACCAACAATCCATCAGCCTTCTACTACAATGAAGCGGCTGCTGGCGATGACACCACCGTATCACCCGGTGCATCGAATGATGCTGGTTGGACCGCCTTTAGTTCCGGTGCTGAAGCGTTGAATAATGGAAAAGGATTCCGTGTTCTGGTGCGAGGTGACAGAGGCATTGACTTAAAAGGTACAGGTGGACCCACGTCACCAATTGCTACAACATTGAAAGTTACCGGTAGTTATGTGGGAAGCAGCGCAACCATTAACGTGACAAACTCAGGTCGAACAAAACTTAACAATGGTATCAATTTCATTGGAAACCCCTACCCTTGTACCATAGACTGGCAGGCATTGACCTTGACCAACGTTCATTCTCATTACTTAATCTATGATCCAAGCGGTAATCGATACAGAGCTTGGAATGGCACCACTGGCGGTGCTGGCAGATATATTTCATCTGGTCAAGCCTTTTTGGTTTACTGTACATCAACATCTGGTGGTTCGATAACTGTTGATGAATCCGACAAAGTAACTAACACTACTGGTGGTGGATTTTTCCAAACCAAATTGACCAATCATTTGAAAATTGAGTTGGCCTACGATACACTTAACTTGGACGAAACATTTATTCATTTCCGTGATGATGCCTCCAATAAGTTAGACCAGTACGATGTGCGTCAAGTTAAGAACTCCGGCGTAAACATTGCTAGCATTGATTCCGCTAACTTGGCTTACAATATCAATTCTTTAGGCACTTTGACAGGAAACCGTAGAATACCTTTGAGCGTGGAAGGTACCGCAGTATCTAATGGCTTTCAAATGACGTTTAATGACGTTGCATCATTCCCCAACCATAAAATATACTTAACAGACAACTTCAAAGGAACTAAAACACTACTCCAAGAAGCCATGACTGTTATCATTGACATCACGAATGATAAGAGTACTTACACCAACGGCCGCTTTTTCCTAGACTTTGAAGAAATTGCTCAAACCAAAGTAGCGAAAATCAATAACACCTTTGGGGCTACTTTATTCCCAAACCCTTCAACGGAAGATATCAATTTGAGTTTTACGAAAAATTACGAAAACAAAAACGTCAATTACGAAATCAATACTATCCAAGGCGAAAAAGTACTCAATGGTAAACTCCATATTTCAAACGACAACAAGATAAATATCAAGTCGTTATCCCCTGGTCTGTATATTATCAACATTTCTAACAATCAATTATCTCAATCCATTCAATTTATAAAAAAGTAACATGAAGAAGCTACAAACAATCATCGCAATATTTCTTTTGTCTTCTCCCCTGTTTGCATGGCCTGGAAGTAGCGGAAGCGCTGGATCAGGACCTGGATTTGCGGATGATACAAATGACGTCCCCGTTGACGGTGGTATCATCACCGTTACGGCCTTAGCAATCGGTTACGGTGTACGTCAAGCCCGAAAGAAAAAGGAAGATAGCAATACCGATAACGGCGCTGTCTAACCCCGATAAACCATTTACACAAAAAGGCCCCGAATACTTCGTATTCGGGGCCTTTTCATTTAACAACCAATCAAAGCTCCGGATTCCGCTACTCCAACTCCCTCGTCACTGTGATCATCCCCAACACCCCATAAAACAAATACACCAACCCAGAACCAATAAACTTGAAAATGGTAAAATAAGCATCCACCGCAGCCAGAAAATCCCACCCAAAATAACGAAATAACCCCGTCGCCGTAAAAATCAAATCCAAGCAAATCGTTGTAACTACAAACAACAAAGAAATTCCCTGACTTGGGTACAACCTACGTAACGACCAATAACCTATCGTAACATTTATATAGATCAATACCTCACGCAAGGCAAACCTCACCCAAGCCTTGCCAAACAATCCGGTATATAACCCTGTGGCTTTATCATAATAATACACCACCAATACACCCTGCACACTCGCAATTACCTCAATCACCAACAACACCAAAAACAGGTGTCTGAGGATTACCCCTTTCTTCGCATAAACATCAACCATATCACTACCATTATCACATACATGACCATTTGAAAAATATTCTTGTGCGCTATCTCAAACCACTCCGGCGCATCCCGCATAATCACATACAACATCGCCACCCGAAACGCATTGGCTATGGCCAACGCCATAACACCCATTAGTACAAATACCCATTTGCGCTGCCAATTAAACCCCGGCAAAGCAAAAATAAATGCCGAAAATAAAAACATAATTTCCTTCCCGTTGCATGAATGTCCTATCCCGATCACAGACCTTGGACCCACCATACACAACTGCTGCGTATGAAACTGATCCCTCACAGCGCCCCGATACTCCAATATCACCCCACCATCAAACCCCGCCTGTACCATCCACAAACTCAACTCAGAAACAAAACCCGTTAAGTATACATCCAAACCCACCAACCCATCCACTACCAACCAAATAACAATCGCAATCAATACCCTCGAAACAAAAGTCCGCTGCGATGCATCTATGAGCGACCAACTTTGCCGCAAACGCCCTAAAAACATAATCCAAAGTTACAGCAAACCACAACAATTATGTATTGCCGGCCAACTGTTCTTCTTTCATCACAACCCAACGATACAATAACGCATAGGATACCAGCAGCAACATTACCAATCCCACCACGCCCATTACCGTATTATCAGAAGACTTCAAATTCAACTCCCAACACACAATGACCAACAACTGAACAATCGCATATCCAATAGAGACCAACACCTCATGCCATCCCAACCCCCGCACCATCCGCTGATACAAGTGACGATGGTGTTTCTTGAATACATTCTCGCGTTTTAGTAACCGCCACATCAACACCATACCGGTATCCATCAACATGACTAAAAAATACAGCAAATACCCCCAAGACAAGCCCCCATAGATTTTCCATAATACCAAACCCATCAACACAAAACCCAATCCAACACTACCCGCATCACCCAAATACATCCGAGCCGATTTTCTTACGTTAAACAAAGAAAATGCCATCGTGAACCCCAATAATATCCATAAAAATTCCGCTACATCCACCCAAACCCCACTCCATATCATCCCAAGTAGAATCACAAAAGTCTGTAATATCACCAATCCATTGATACCATCCATGAAATTTACTGCATTCACAAATCCCAAATACAATAAAAAAACCAACAGGCTCAACCATCCACCCAACTGCATCCAACCCTGACCAAATAAAATCAATACAACGGCCGCAGAATAGAATAATAACCTGATAACTATGGCTACGTCCCGCCAATCATCAATAAAGCCCAAAATCACCATAAATGAAATAACCGTAGTCTCGGCACCCCAACCGTATCCACTCCACAACAAAGCCGCCAACAATACGATACCCCCTCCCGAAACTACCAAGCGCTTCCTACGGCGTCTACGACCAATCAACAAGCCACCTGCTATACTGTCGGAAGAGCGCACAATCCAATTGTACATACTCAACAATACCCAAAAAGCAAAAAAAGATACAACGAGCGCCATCTACATCAATTCTCCTGCAATCTATACCGCAAGACCGTATCATCCAAACGCTTAACCGATAATATTACATTATCAGAGCCTTTTACCCCCCAAACTCCCTCTCCCTCTACCACAAAGTCCTCTTCTAACTTCTTCAATTGCCAGGCAATCTTTCCCCGAAACAACAAACGGTCTAATACCAAAATCCACTTTCTTGCCCCATCAGACAATGTCCAAAATTTTAGTGGCTTTCTACAATTTAACGACATGCGATTCAAAATTTCACCCAGCGACAGTGTGGGCAGATCAGCCAGGAAATAACAGGGAAATAAACTCCTCGACATCGGTATCGCCTCCAACACATCCAACACACTCTCAATGCTGACCATGCTTCGATATACACCGCGCCATGACCGCAGTACAGGTATACCCCAATTCACCCAACGCCACAACAACCACAACCCACTTTTGGTATCAGCGCCATAAATCATGGTAGGCCTCAATACAACCCAACGCTTATGGGTATTGGGATGCGTTGCTCTATAATCCAACCACATTTGTTGCAGCCGACATTCAGCCTCGTATTTAGACTTGGCATATACCGATGATGGTAAAGGCATCTCAGACACACGATAACCATCGCTTCTGCCCTCCCCCATCACTTTTGCCGTACTCATGTAAACAAACGTAGTAGCATCCGACCTCAAAAAATACGCAAATATTTCCTCGGTCAATGTAACGTTCGCTTGTCTATGCATCACGGCATCATCCCTTAACGAAAACAAATCGGTAGAGCCCGCCAAATGATACATTGTATCCAATCCTGGTAGATCCACATGATTCAGGTCATGCCACTGTAAAGCATCGCTTGGAGATCTTCCCACACGATGCACGACAACATCCGTGCGATGCGCCAATCGATTGATGAACTTACTGCCAACGTATCCCGTGCCCCCCGACAATAAAATCTTTTGCTCCCTCATCGCCATAAAGCCCTTACAATGCCAAAACTTTTAAGCGGAAACCGCATCCACAATTTCCAACGATTCACCGTAAGTCCCTGTCTCAATAACGCCTGCTGAATTTCTCGGGTGATTGTTTTTCGGCTCTCTTTACCGCGCATGGAAATTCCCTGAAACAGCATTTCCACTTGAATACCATCAATCCACTTGGATTTAAATTGTTGCTTCACATGAAAGCGCAACAGCCACTCGAAATCAGCACCAATTTGCATGGTGTCTAAAAAAGGACCAACGGCACGAAATGCTTCAGTCCGTATAAAACAACCCGGTTGGGGCGACATAAAACCCCATGTGAGCCAATAGGGGTGCCACCATTTAGAAGCGATGTACCGACGATTCCACCATTGCGATGCGACCACCTTTACATCCCCAAAAACAGCGTGTACCGTATTGTCCCTACCCAGAGAATCCATGGCCAGTTCACAAACCCGTTTGTGCGCAAAGGCATCATCGGCATGTAGGAATGTAATAACCTCTCCCGAGCCAAAGTTAAAAGCTTCATTCATCGCGGCATACAAGCCCCCCGATTGCTGTCGCACCCAGTGAATACGTGCCAATTTGGATTCACTCATTTGAAGCCATTGCTTGAAAATCGCTTCGGTATCATCGGTAGAACCTCCATCGCACAGAATCACCTCAATATTAGGATAGGTTTGGGATGCAATAGAGTTCAAAGTCCGCAACAAGGTGTTCCCCGCATTCAAGCAAACCGTAATAATGGTTAGACGTGGGAGCAAGGTTGGGGAATCCATTGTTTCAAATCAGCAACGCCAATATTGAAACAAAAATACCCCGAAAAGCAGCAAAAAAGAACCCTTTTGAAACTTATGAAACGATAGATGTAGATTTGTGAAACATCCCGTCCCGTTTCATTTTGAAGAAGCCGTTGTTTTTTGAAATCACCATCGAGGCCAATGCCGGTTCTACAGGCAAGGCATCGGAGGCCCTGTGCGACGAACTTACAACGCAAGGATGGGAATGCATCATCGCCTACGGTCGTAATAATTACCAATCCAAGCACAAAACCTATCCCATCGGAAATCGGTTGGGGCAGTTTTTCCATCTATTAAAAGCGCGACTCTTAGATGCCGAGGGATTGGGCTCTAGATGGGCAACACAACGGTTGGTTAAGCAATTAAAAAAAATAAAGCCCACGGTCATCCACCTCCGCAACATACACGGATACTACTTACACTACCCAACCTTGTTTGATTATCTCCGCGATGCTGGGATTCCGGTTTTATGGACCCTGCATGACGCCTGGAGTTTCACCGGACATTGTAGTCATTTTGCCGCTGTGGGATGCGAAAAATGGAAATCAGGCTGCGGGTCATGTCCTCAAACAAGCGAATACCCCAAAAGTTGGTGGCTAGACCGATCTAAGGGCAATTTCAAACTCAAGCAACGCTATTTCACCCAAGTACCAACGTTACAGCTTGTGGCGGTGTCAAATTGGTTGGGAGAAACCGTTCGAAATTCTTTTTTTGGTGGGAAGGTACCGATACATACCATTGTAAATGGCGTGAATACGGAGATTTTCCGTCCAATAGCATCAGGAGAATCCATTAATCTGTTGCGCAACAAATTTGGGATTACCGCAAAGCGTGTTATCATGGCTTCGGCACGGCCGTGGTCGCGAAAGAAAGGTCTTTACGACATAATACAACTCTGCAGTCTACTACAGACTTCATACGACGTGAGCGAACTACAAGTGGTTTTGGTAGGGATAAATGGCAGTCAAAGAAAATTGCTACCATTGAATGCCATTGGCATTGCACGGACGGAGAACCTAACGGAGTTATGTGCGTTGTATAACCTCGCCGATGTGTACGTCAATGCTTCCTACGAGGAGAGTTTTGGATTAACCACGGCAGAGGCTTTGGCTTGTGGAACGCCGGTCATTGGTTATAACAACACCGGCACCAAAGAAATCTTGGAAGGTTTACAAGGCGATAATCCCAACCTCGGAGCAATTCTGGTACCCACCGGAGATGTCTTTGCGGTTGCTGATACGGTTAAGGCCTTTATTTCTGTAGAATTTACGCCCAACCTTCTTGTGCTGAATAGTCACATTCAAAAAAATTATGCAAAATCACGACAACTCAATGAATATTCAGCGTTGATACATAATCACAAGCCCTTTTGCAATGCTAATGCTAATTTTGGCAGTGATAATTCTTGATATCGTTTAATTAATTCCTCTTTTGAGACAGGCGGATTTTTCAGTCTCTTCAAAATTTTTCTTATAGCCTCAATGCCCAGCCACGGGTTTAATTCAAATTGACTACTTAAAAAATCGTCAGGATGCTGAATCTCTATATTCCATTGAGAAACAATATTTATAGGAAAATCTTTTAAATTGGTTGTCACAATTACTGATGCTTTACAACAAATAGCGGCGGCCAAAACATGTCTGTCATTATAATCTGGTAAAACAAGTGATGGTAATATCAAATGATAATTTTCAATTTGAGCATCCGGAAATGCAGAATTCATAGCATCAACAGTTCGATTCAACTGTTCAGACGTTAAATCTGATCGATTTAATAGGAGATTACGCGTCCATTCATCATGAACTTCAGCAGACCAAGCGACTTTATACATGGATTCAGCAGCAAATGACAATAATACATCCCGAATACCCGCTGGATATAAAACACAGGCATCTAAAAAAGCAGTATATCTGGGGGAGGAAATCATCAATATCCTAAATCCAGCAACTGAGCCTGTTCAGTTAAGAAACTCAATTGTTTATCTCTATTTTGTTGAAGTTTCTTTTCGTATTCAACCAAACTAACCACCGAAACTCGCCGATGGCTACCAACTTTTTTATGTGGGATAATTTTCTCCTCAAGCAATTTTACCAAGTGAGGCCGTGAAACGCCCAGCATGTCAGCGGCTTGTTGTGTACTCAACTCTGAATCAGTTGGGATCAAAGTAATAGATTTTCCTTCCGCCATTGTTTGGATTATCTCAAACAACATTAACAAAGCCCTTTTGGGGATTTTTATTAATTGGCCACCATCTTCAATCTTTATAGCAACAACACCATAATTACCTTTCAGTCGCTGATTGATGCGATGAAATTCGTCCAGAGTATCCGAGGCAACTTTTCGATCTCTTGCGGTGGTTTTTTCAATGATAGCTTCCATAATATTTTAATAACCAAATATAGCCAAACGAAATAAACGAAACAATACTAACCCAAATAAACTTCAAATTATTGGCTCAATTCTGACTTCCAAACAAATCCCCATGGAACTTCTTGGAGATTAGTTGATCCCAAAAGATTTGAGAATTTATGAATTTTCCGTTGATAACTATGCGTTTTGTGAGTCTTTACACATATTCAACACTTATGTATGGAGAATGGAATACAAATAAAAATAAAATATCAATTATGGCCGTTGAACGGCTCCATAGGGCGATCCGCAGTTTGATTTACACCCTCACGTTTAACAATTTTCAAAATTGTGAGATAGACAATTTTACAATCTAATAAGAAGCCTACGCGATCCACATACTCCACATCTTTCGCAAATTTCTCTATCCAGCTGATGCTATTTCGGCCATTCACCTGCGCCCACCCTGTGATGCCCGGCCTTACTTCATGTCTACGCATCTGCGCCTCAGAATACAATGAAATGTATTTGAACAACAACGGACGGGGACCAATCAAACTCATATCACCCTTCAAAACATTGATCAACTGAGGCAATTCATCAATGGATAATTTTCTCACCAAACCACCAAACAAGGTGATCCGTTGGTTATCTGGCAACAAATTCCCTTGTGCATCCTTCGCATCCGTCATGGATTTGAACTTGATGATAAAAAAGGGTTGGGCATCCTTCCCTGGTCGCTCCTGGAAAAAGAAAATCTTTCCCTTGTTCTGCCAGAATAATACCACACAAGTAATCAACAATATCGGAGAAAGCGCTATCAACAAACAAGTCGATAGCAACAAATCAAAAAGCCGTTTTCCTATTTTTCTATACATGAATGAGAGTGACTAAATAAAAAGAGCCCCGCAAAAATACGGGGCTAGTTCGTTTTAGTCTACTTAATGTTGTTAAATCTTATTCTTTCATTAACGCTTTAAAATACATAAACACACCAAACATTTACTTAAATAATCTGTCTAAAACCGCAAAAATCCGGGCAAATTCCTCATCTGTCAAATTGCTGCCACTGGGCAAGCATAATCCCTTTTCAAACAGCTCCGTGCAAACACCTTCGCCGAAAAAACGAGAGCCTTCAAACACAGGTTGCATATGCATGGGTTTCCACAAAGGACGACATTCAATATTTTCTTTTTCCATTTCCAATCGAACCATTTCACGATCGATGCCCCCTGTTTTTAATGGATCAAATATTACCGCAGTTAACCAAAAATTAGAAAAATAGTCTGCATTGGGTTCAGATTGGAGCTCAACACCTTCAACATTTCTGAAATATTCTCGGTATCTTTTGTTATTGGCCCTACGCTGAGTCACACGGTCATCCAAGACTTCCATTTGACCGCGACCAATACCCGCAACAATATTGCTCATTCTGTAGTTGTATCCAACTTCTGAATGCTGGTAGTGAGGCGCATTGTCGCGGGCTTGTGTACTCAAGAATCTTGCTTTTTCTACAAAATCAAGAGAATTTGATACCAATGCCCCACCACCTGAAGTTGTAATGATTTTGTTGCCATTAAAACTCAATGCCGACATCACGCCGAATGAACCACATTTCTGTCCCTTAAACGTTGAACCTAAGGCCTCTGCCGCATCTTCAACGATAGGTATTCCACTTTCTCTTGAAATGGCTTCCAATTCATCCAATTTTGCAGGCATGCCATATAAGTGCACTGGCATGATTGCGCGAATGTATCCTTTACCATCTCGAGGCTCTGTTTTTCCAAAGACCCCAAAACCCTCAGTTAGTAAGGTAGTAATGGCTTGTTTCAATGCTTCGGGATCCATATTCCATGTATCGCGCTCCGAGTCTACAAATACTATTTCCGCACCTTGATAAACTACGGGATTGGTAGTACCACAAAAAGTAAAACTCTGCACAAACACTGCGTCATTGCGCTTCAATCCAAGCATGATCAATGCCAAATGCAATGCCGCGGTTCCAGCGGTTAATGCAGCGGTGTGCAAATGCACCTTTCCCTTATTACCAAGATAATCATTAAGATCTTTTTCAAAGCCATTAACGTTTGGACCCAACGGAGCTACCCAATTGGTATCGAACGCTTCATTCACATACTTACGCTCTTCGCCACCCATGTGAGGTGAAGAAAGCCAAATCTTTTTCTTTATCACTATAAAATTCTTGGTTTATTTCCTACAATAGTTTGATTAGATTCAACATTAAAAAACAACACAACACCTGCACCAATTTTATTAAAATCACCAATTTTTATGCTTGGAATTGTGAGCACATTTGTACCTATCAAATTTCCATCCCCAATTTTAGTATTTCCAGATATAGCACATAATGGACTGATAAAATTAAATTTACCGACATATGAGTCATGACCAATAGTTGTCCTTGAATTAATAATGGTATGATCATCAATTCGCACTTTCGGCCCCAATGAGGCGTTGTGCGAAATAACTACACCTTTTCCCAACTTTGCTGATGGCGAAATACGTGCGGTGGGATGAATAAAACCTATAAACTCTGCTCCGGCTTCCTCAAACTGTTTGATAATCGATTGGCGGTAATCTAAATTTGCAATTCCCATAAGATAAAAGATATCACTTCGATTTTTATGCGATTTAATATCCCCAAGATATGGTTCTTTAAATTCATAATGAATATATCCTTCTGTATTGTCATCTATGAAACCAATTACCTCAATTAATTCTTCTTTATCCTTTATACAATTATAATCATCGATGTAGTCGCGTAATTCAGCGGCGTGTCCTCCAGCGCCGATTATTATCAATTTTTTCATACCAATTTATTTTCAATTACTTCCAAATATTTTCCTGCGATGTTGTAATCATATTTTGAACTAGTTATTTGTGCATTTAATGCATATACTTTCAATAGCTCCGGATTTAAATATAGATTATGAATGGCTCCAGCAATTTCTCCGATCTGATCATGTTCAAAAAACAAGCCCACCCGATTATCAAGTATAAGTTTTTCTAATTCTGAATCACGGCTTCCAATGCCAATAATGGGTGACGCGGCTGCTAAATAGTTAAAGGTTTTTGAAGGTATACTAACGTTGGTAGCTCGCGAATCAAGTGAAACCACACTAATGTTTGCCGAAGTTAAGGAAAACCTGAGATTGTCTGAATCTTGCCACCCCAAAAACTTAAAATTATCTAACTTATAGTTTGCAGCTTGTTCAATAAGATTCGCTTTCTTGGCACCTTCACCAATAATCAAAAATAATATGTTCTCACACTCTTTCAATTCATAAGCTACTTTAATCAATACGTCTAAGGAATGTCCAAATCCTAAATTTCCTGAGTACATAACAATGAATTTACCTTTTATATTATTCTCGATGACAAAAGGATTTTCTAAATGTTCGATTCTCTCAAATATCTGGGATCCTGACCAAAGTGGAATCACTGAAATTTTACTTGGATTTATGGAATACTTAATTATCTGAGACTTCATGTCTTCAGTTAATGTAATTATTCCCGACGCTTTTGCGAAATACTTTCTATTTGCATTCGCCCAGATAGAAAAAATCCAATTTTTTGGATTCCATCCTAAAGTTTTAAGAAAATCAGGATAAAGATCAAAAACAACTATAAAAAATGAGCTTCTTACCAATTTGCCCGCGAAATATGAAAATGGCGGATTCGTATAAAACATAAATTCATATTGCCTGAACTTGAATAAAATCAACAAAACAACATGAATATAACATAGAAACCAAGTTATAAATCTTATAATCAGGTTCCCACGTAAATAAGGCACTGTATTTAACTGCTTGATAGAATTATTTAGCTTTCTATCAGTTTTATTGACTTTGCCAGAAATCAGAATTACTTCCCACCCCTTTTTCACGAATTCATTGGCTACGTCTACAGTTAGGTAACCAGTCATTTGATTAACAATTACTAGCTTCTTTCGATTATTCACTTTTCTTGCTATTTCTAATTAACTCTCCCAACTCGAAAGAACTCATAAATTCTATATCAGGCCATTTAATGAGTATCGATTTTATTAACCTTCTAAATTCGGTGAAGCCAACGCTTCTATTAGCCTCACTAATTCCACCAATATAATTTACACGGTGAGTAGAGACAATCGCAGGTTTCTTCCAACGAAATGCAATCTCTATCTCCCTTAAACAATGATCTACCCAATCAGAAATTTGTTCATGTTCACCATGACATACTGGTTCAAAGGATGCATTCCTATTTAAAATCACTTGACCAAATTCTGTCTTGTCACCCATAAAATTCCACTCCTTGATAAATTCACCATCACCAATCGGATACTTTCTGTACTTCGAACGAGTAATATATCTGACACCAATTTTTTGCAATGTAGATTCTAATTCTTTGGGTTCTTCCATATTTGGAGCAATAAAAACTCTTGGTTGGTAATCCAAATATTCTAAAAACAAATCACCAGCATCTTTTAGGTAATTGTGAAAGTCTGAGATTTCATCGCTCAAAATTGGAAATAAAGCACCGAGGTAGTTTGGATAAACGTGATCAAAAAACATTGAAGGGCCAATTGAATGGCGTTCCGCAGCATAACGTAATCCTTCTTTGCCGGCATGCGATTGTAAAATGTGCATGTATCTCCTAACATTTATATGTTCGCGCCCGTGTAATTCAGGTACGAAAATATTGTCGTTGTATCCTTTTTTCCACAGTTCAAGAATACGATTACTCCTAGGATATTCATTGATTGTTTCTTTCAAAGGTTGAAAATAATATTCACTATACTCATTATCCCTAATTTTTTCGAAATCTGGATTACCCATTATACACATGGGAGTAACGACTAATGATTTTCCATTTTTATCTTTGAAAGAAGATACGAGTTCGAAAAAATGTTCTAAGTCGTCATTACTTTCTAAAGATTCAAAGGAATCATAATGCGAACTACCCACATTCAAGCCTTTCATCTTAAGAAAATCAAACGATTCTTTATCTCTTATTCGCACGGAACCCCAATCATCCGATTCAATTACTAATATTTTTCTATTCGTTCGCCAACCTGGAATATTTGAGATATTTTTCGTTACTTTATAAAATGGATTCATCGTACGATAACCGTTATTTATTTCTAATGGGAATTTGGGTAATAGGCGTTCTAATTATTATTTATCTTTTCTACTTATCTTTTCAAAAATTTCCAGATAATCCAAATATCTAGTTTTTTTATCGTATAATTTTTCGGCACGATTTCTACAAGCCTCGGAAATGTCTTTGCTGTTTGTGTTTACTAAAGCGTTAATTTTATCAATTATCCCGGTAAAATCACCCTTTTCAATTACAAATCCAGTTTGTTTGTCGATTGATTCAGGGCTGCCGCCAGTATTGTAAGTAATCACCGGTGTGCCGCACGCTAAGGCTTCAATATTTGTTGTGGGGAAATTGTCTTGTCTCGTTAAATTTAAAAATACGCTTGCAACGGTATACCACTGAGCTAGCTCCGTCACACTTTCTGTGCGTCTCAATCCCAAGATGTGTGCAGGAAGTCTATCCAATTCTCTTTTGTTAAGACCGATCATCACAATTTGGAATTCCGCATTTAATCTATACGAAAGTTCCACAAAATCCTCGTAGCCCTTGCGTGAGGACCAGACGCTCGCACAACCTAACAGAATGATTTTATTTTCAAGGTTAAAGCGGTCCCTCAAATTTGATTTTGTGGGTTTGAATAGGTCCAAATTTATGGCAGACGGTGTTACATACAACTCACAACTCCGAAGAGTTGAACTTCTTACTAAATCACCCAACCAAGTGGAGTGTGTAATTAGAGCTAAATTTTTAACCGAAGTAAACAGTTCTTTTTTTACTGAAAAATTCGACCATGAATTGTCGATAAATGAAGCAGGATAATGATTGAATTTCGGGCAATTACTACAGTGTGTTTTCCATTTATTGCAATCTATATCATCAAAATACGAACAATGCCCAGTAAATGCCCAACAATCAAATAGTGTCCAAACCACTGGTATATCAGATTCATTAATGTACGTGAAGAGTGTTGGTAAATGCAAGTAATAACCATGTAAGTTGTGTAAAGCTAACAAATCAGGTTTATATTTCTTTAATTTTTTAACAAGTAACTTTGTAGCCCTTTTGGATCCAAATCCATGTTTATCACAAAACAATGTATATAGACCATGTAATAGTAAATCGAAAGTAGATCCAATTTTTATTAATTTAGACGAACTCGTAGCATTTCCCCTACCATAGGCAATGTAGCTCTCATGGCCATTCGCAATAAGTACATTTCCAATTTCTTCCGCGATGCGGCCCGTTGACCCGGAATTTGCTACCGCATTAATCTGAACAACTTTCATTAAGTGTATTTATTGAAATCTTAATTTTTTACTTTAGTGATTTTGCTTCTGCCTCCAAAATATCTGTACTTTTTATTAACTAATTTCCATCCAACACTGAATAATGGAGCTGAAGAGAATTAGACATATTAAAATATTTACTGCGTTTGATTGCCATTTCTTGATAATGTTTTAAAAATTCTGCGTCCTCCATGCATCTAATCATTTGTTTTGCTAATGATTGTGGTGAACGGTCAGCTGTTATTCCATATTCACCGTTACCGACAACTTCATTACAGCCGGCAGCATTCACGACTAAAACAGGTTTTTCTAAAATAAACGCTTCACACAACACGCTTGGTAAGGCCTCGGATAATGAACTCATGACGAATACATCTGCATTTTTCATAAAAACAAAAGGATTTTCCTGGTAACCTAAAAAAAAGACGAATTTCTCCAAACCCAACAATTGAACTTGATTTACAAGTGCCTGCTCCAAAAAACCTGTACCAATAATTTCGACACGGAAATTATACCCAGCATCTTTTACTAAACCACTAGCCGCTATCAATAATTCGTATCCCTTCACCGGAATTAGACTCCCAACCGATACAAAAGTAAATGTTGATTTACGGGGATTAGGATTTGGCATTGCTGCTTTCTTGCGAATATCGACTTCGTCAAAAATATTGTAGACAACCCTCATGTCACTGTACACTCCCATAATTTCGATAAATTCACGTTTTGCATCATTAGACACGAAAATAATAGTATCTAGTTTACTATACCGGTGCTCTATCACTCGGCGGAGATACTTTTTATTCTGATAAAATCTACTGAAATTAGTGTTAGTTTTATAGGAGGAATGCACCCAAGAAATTAGCCTTGTATTTGGCGGTAAATAAAATAACAAATCAGTGAAATTTCCGTCAATAAAAGAAATCGCCGAATCAAATTTTTCAGAAATCTTATGTTGAAATAAAACTTTAAAAGGCAAGCTCCATCCTGTTTTTTTTTGTACGTAAGCCAGTATTCTAACAAGAATATCTGATCTAAACATAAACTTAACGTTAACTGACTTTGGGATTGAATTGACATAGACGCCTTGGTAACAAACTACCAATAAGGTAATTGAAAAACGATTGTAATCAATTACCTTGAGTAGTTTTACCAAAGAATTTTCGGCACCACCGCCAACTAACGACGGGATAATAAATAAAACTTTTCTTTTCTCCCTATCACCAACTATTGCCATACCATTTCAATTTCATCTGAGGATATAAACTCCACATTTTTCCATCTTTTCACTATTTCTTTCAATAATATTTCCAATTGTCGTAAATTTTTTACCCGATTTTCCTCATTAATTCCACCTACGTAATTGACTCTATGGCTTCCAACGATCGCTGGTTTATGACATCTAAACGCAATCTCAATTCTCTGCAAACATTCGTTCACCCAGTCTAATTCCGGGTTAAGCGATGGCTCAAAAAATGCATTCCTAATCAAATATCTTTGCCCTAAATTATTAAGATCACCAAAGAATCTTCTCTTAAAGGTCAGTGAATGTGACCCATCTTCATTCAGAGTAGGAATTGATTGATGACTAATTCCTTGTAAATATTTGACTCCCATTTCATGGAGCGCTTTTTCAACAGTCTCATCCCACACATAACAGTTTGCAATAAATGTTTTCGAAGGGTATCCAAACAATGTTTCAAAAGCACGTATTCCTTCTTTTATAATACCAGGTTTTTCCATTCGTTCCTCCGCACTGTAATAGTCCAAACCTTCCATGTATCCATATTTTAACCTACTTGGCTGTGAACTAATACTTATCATATTGCGACAAAATGCTTCATGTAAAACTTCATCGCCTTCTTTAAGACCCTTCATCCATTGATGAACATTCAAATGTTCTCTTCCATGAAATTGTGGTCGGAAAACACCTAATTCTAATCCCTTCTTCCAAGTATCAAAAGTGCCATCTCGACCGCTGTATTTACTCAATGTTTTCGTAAATAATTCCCAATGGTATTTCCGAAAATTATCATTCCTAATTGCTTCAAAATCAGGATTTCCAACTATCATATTTGCAGTGAGTTTAGCAGGACGGTCATGTGCGTCTCTCACAGAATCTAACACCCCAATTAACGCAATTAAATCCTCACTGCTCTCCAGTGTATCATACTTGAGGTAAGGATCCGAATCCGGATTCATACCTTTGTCCAAAAGATCTTCGTAAACCATTTTATTTGGCATACGGATACTACCCCAATCATCGGACTCAATTATAATAAACCTCCTTGAAGTCCTTGAACCAGGAATGTTTTGTAAATGACGCATTAAAAAATTCCTCATACTAGGATACTATGAGTTGTAGCCAGAGTGTATTTGTGAAAGTATAAATTCTTCATCCCGTATGCATAAGGTTTGAAACGGAATGCCAACTACTAAACGTATTGTAACCAATCTATTTCTATGGTGTTTAATCAAATATTGCAATCTACCATTTTCTTCTGAAACAAGTATTCTTATTGTAGGAAAGCATATCAGTTATAATCAGTACGATTAAATATATTATTTCTGTCTATTCACTCGTTCATTTATTCATCTCGCCTAGTCACTTAAGGCGATTCCATGCCTTTATCAAATCCAATTTGAATTTTAGGATCTGGAAATTATCCGTTATAGATCAACATACCTGCATTATTTCTAACAAAAACAACATTATAAATTTAACCAATTAAATAACTTCCGTTATTCTATTAAGTAACCATTTAGAATATTGGCTGAACTAAATTGTTGGATTTGTTGCGCACGTTTACTGAATGAATGCTTTTCGCTTAGTATAACACTCAAAGTATCTGCAATTTTCTCGATTTGAACTTCCGTTACAAAAACTGATTCAAAATTTGCAGCGAATGACCCCGAAGCACTACCTTCTCCTGAAATCACTATGATCGGACGAGAAAATCCGAGGTAATAGAATAGTTTGGAAGAAATGAATGGATCTCCCGTTTTAAAGGAATTAACATCAAGAAGTATGTCTGTATCAGTTACCAAATTTAAAATATTGTCACTCCACTTTTGAAGATTTATTGAAGATTTAATAAGGGGATATTCATTTATTAAATCTGCTAATCTGAAATTATCCCCATATAAAGAAAACACGAATTCAAAACTACTGTCATTTAATTTTAGCACAGACAATGCCTTTAGAAATGGTCTAATATCTCTGTTACCGTAGATTGCACCGAAATAAGATATTTGTAGCGGCCGCCTACAGCTATACTCATAACAATCAAAATTGTCTTCGATAACTAACGGCAACACTTTATAAATTGTCTGGGTTGTAACACTACCGTAATGTTGTTTCAACATTTCCAACATTCTTAAACTCACCGCTGAAATCACGCTTGCCTGTCCTACATATTTCCTGACAATCTTTTGAACAGCCTTCACAACTAAAGGATTCTCATTCCACTCTAACAACCCTGGCTTTGGATCAAAAAAATGAATGAATAACCTCGATGATTTTATCTCATCCAACATCATGGGCAATTCCATCGTCTTCAAAAATGAATCTCCTGCGACAAACAGAATCATAAAATCTCGTTTAGCCCAATCATTGTAGTTAATAAATTTTACAATACTGCGGCGAGAATAAAAAATATTGAAGAAACTGAAACCAAAAGCAATTAGACACAATTTCTCGATCCTATTCAATAATATTGACTTTTTAAGATTAACGGCTTCAATACCAAAACGACTTGGCATTTTAAAAATGTTTGGCGAATTGTCAACAGTCGAATATGTGAACACATTCACTTTATAACCAGAACTCAATAGTGAGATCAAATATTTTTCAATACAAATTCCGCTCGCGGTTTTCCCGAAATCATCCGTGATTATAGTTACATACTTCATCTATTATTTGATTATATCTATTAAGGGAACATTGCTTGTTTCAAAAAATGCCAGCACTGGGTTGCCCAGAAAAAACTCCAGTGGCATTACGTCAAAAACAAATCTCAAGCCAATTGTTATGAAGAAAAAAAATACAATCCAAATAAATCTTGGGAATTTCGCGCTAGGAAATTTTTGTGCAGCACCTAATATAGTACCGGAAACAACAAACCAAATTAATGGATAGGCAATACCAAAAAACCTATGGCCGGAAGGCACTACACTTACAATATTTGCAACTATGCCAAAGAGAAAAGCAAAACGTAGAACATTTGTTAGTTGATTTCCACATTGTTTTACTTTAAATACTAACAAATAAGACAGATAAATTAGTGTATATTTTGAAATCTCCCCGTAGTATTTGATATACCAATTAGTAGAATTGAACGCACTGTCAACATTTTCTTTATAATCTTCATTAAGATATCCTTTTTTGGTCTCCAGATCTTCAGGCAAATAAGTTTCAATCAAACTTTTTAACGAAGTAAAATCGAAAATTAATATAAAAGAAGATAACACAAAAAAAATATATAGTAATTTAATGTTTGATTTTTTGTTAAGAAGGTAATGTATAAGGAGTATAAATGACGGTAGTACCATCATAAAATGTATTAAAATTGAAAGACTCGACCCTAACAGGTATTTTATTTTGTCATCCCTACAATATAACAAATAGTAATAAATGAACATAGTTTTTGCCAAAGTTGACCTTACAAACTGAAAATCTACAAAATTAAAAAGGAACACAAAGTTCAATACTACTAATACCTTCAGTAGATTGAAGTCACCTCTCAAACTATTTAAAAGAAGTCTTAAAATACCTACATAAAAGTATCCAAATAATAAAGCTACAAAAGCAAAATAAATTTGAGGATTACTACTGCATTTCGAAACTATGTAGAATGAAGCCGGTCTGAAGATTTCTATTGCAACATCATCTTTAAAGAAAATGGATTTAGAATAATCGTCTAAAACTGTGTATTTCTCAAACCACTTATGGTAACGATGAACATCCGAACCTGTATAGGTAGTAACTATAATGAGACCCATAAAACCAAAAAAAAGCCAAACTACTTGATCAAAAATCTTTTTCCGGTAAAATTTTGCTGCTACAATGACGGACAACAGCGGAGCCAAAAGGAAAAGTAGAATTAAAAAAGGCTTACTCTTTTCTTGACTCTTATACATATCTGATATCTTTAGAATTGAATGTTTAACTCTTAAGAAAATGATTTTCTAACCTATTAATCTAGATTTTTTGGAGTTGATTACTAATTTCGATGACAAAAACTGTATCGAATCACTTAAAACTTATAATTTATAAGACTTCGTAGTTATACTTTTGGGTTTCCTTAATTACCTGCGTCATTTCGGAAATCATTTCAGCATAACTTGGAACTGCGAAATTGAATCTTGTCGATTTACATAGAGACTTATCGATGTCAAAGCTACTATCCATCTTGATTTTTACCGGATATTTTCTAAATCCATTTAACATCAAGAGTAAATCGTATTTGCTAATTTTTTCTCCATTTGTAACATGATACAATCCTTCTAACTTATTCTCAATCACTTTATTTATTGCCTTAGCCAACTCGTATGTAGTCACACCACCCCAATATGCTCTCGAAAATCCAGTTATCTCTGATTTTTGCTGCATAAACCAATTGTAAAGCCCACTCCCATTTTTCAATTCGGGACCAATTATTGAGGTTCTTAGAGTACAGTGCCTCTTCGAAATTATCTCCCCTAATGCCTTGCTCCTGCCGTACACATCAATAGCATCACAGACATCAGTTTCTTGATAAGCACCTTTACTCCCAGTAAACACACAATCTGTGCTGATGTGTATAAGTTTTATTCCATTTTTATCACAAACATTACGCAAAAAATGGGGTAAATATGCGTTTAGGAAAATCGCATTAGCTGGGTTGTTTTGAGATTCTTGAACCAATGCACCTACGCAATTCACCAAAACATCGGGCCGGATTGTACATATCAACTGCTCTAGTTCAGTTGAATTTTTTACATCGCAACGCACGCTACTATCATTTAATCTGTTTCGAAATACCAGATTAGTCATTTCATATTTATTTATCTTTTCCAAATAGTGAAAGACAGTATGTCCTAACATTCCTGATGCACCGATAATAAGTACTCTATTTCTTCCCATTACAATTCGTTTTTTCTCCAAACCACTCTATTAATGTACCCAGTGTATGAAAGAATAATTTTTACAACTTTTCGTGAAACACTCTCTACAGCGTAATCCTTTACTATCTCAAAAGGCTCAACCTCATTAAAATGATTTTGAGTAGTTTCAATAGCAGTAATTACATTCAACGGGTTCAAACCAGTCATAATAAGTGTTCCTTCATCCATACCCTCAGGACGCTCATGTGCCTGCCTGATAGTTACGGCAGGAATCTTTAATAAAGAAGCTTCCTCTGTTATTGTTCCACTGTCCGAAACAACACAAAATGCTTCCTTTTGAAGTTTTATATATTCAAAAAAGCCAAATGGCTTCATAAATTTTATATCAGGATTTTCCGTTAAAAATCCTATTGATTCTAACTTTTTCCTCGTACGTGGATGAGTTGAAACTATGACTTTTTTATTGAAATGTTTTTGTACAGCTTCCAAAGTTTCGAGGAGAGACTGAAAATTCTGCGGTGATTCAACATTTTCCTCCCTGTGCATACTAACGATAATATAACTTCCTTTCAACAAACCTTCTGCTTCTAGAACACCGCAGTCTTCTATCGCGCCAGAGTGCTCACGAAGGACTTCTAACATACTTGAGCCCGTTTTAATGATAGTTTCCGGACGTATTCCTTCCATTATCAAATAACGCCTCGCATGCTCCGAGAGGACCATATTTATATCGCTTAAATGATCCACAATCTTGCGATTAATTTCTTCGGGTACTCGCTGATCAAAACATCGGTTACCTGCCTCCATGTGAAAGATAGGTATACGTCTTTTTTTTGCCGCTATGACACCTATACAACTATTAGTATCTCCATAAACCAAGAATGCATCCGGAAGAACTCTTTCCAACAGCTCGTCAATTTTGATAATTACATTGGCAATTGTCTCAGCCGCAGTTGCACCAGCAGCATCCAGAAAATAGTCCGGCTTCCGAATGCCTAGTTGATCGAAAAACACCTCATTTAATTCATAATCATAGTTTTGGCCTGTGTGTACTAAAATATGTTCAACAGAACGATCTAGTGCTTTCAATGTGCAACTCAGTTTTATTAATTCAGGACGAGTTCCTACGAGCGTTAATACTTTCATTATATTTTTTTAAAATAAATTGGTAATTTGGAAGCTAATAACGAAAATCTTGTTGACACAGTTAGATTAATATCTTTGTATATCGACTTCTGGTATGCATCAATTATTTCGATTATGCCGATGCCCTTTGAACCAACAGCAGTTTCATGCTTCGATTCAGGTACTATTTTTTCCAGTTGATTTGAGTTTTGCCAAAAATGCTGACCATGCAAATCAATTCCACATAAAACCACATTTCTATAATTCAGTTTATAAATTAAAAATAAAATCCAAGATAAAGATGAACCTCTACTCGGAAAATAATAGTTCGACATCGATAAACCGTTACGGATATATTCGTTTTGAATATCTTGGATGTTATTAACCGAAGTACCTGGTAGTTCATCAATCCGATGCCACATAAACATATCATTCGTGTCCAGATAGATTATGAAGTCTTTTAAAATCTGAGTAGTTGGTTCATATGGCCTCAATAAAAATAATGTATTTCTAAAGTTAGAATTATTTTTGATGTAGTTTGCATTTCTTTCCCACCTTGAGATGTGGCAAGCCATATTTTGACGCTCTAATTCAAAAGAATAAAATGTGGGCGCGAAATCTTTAAGACAAAAATCATTAATTCCTATTGAATCATGTTTCCTAATTTCATTCCACTCATTCGCTGTAAAATTGTTAATTGATTGACCTGTACCTAAAACAAAAATAGTATCCGAGTTTTTATACTTTTTTATTCTCTCCAGATTTAATTCCTGACCACCAAAATTATCAATTAAACGAACTACTTTTTCCTGATTCATACGATAACAGCGAGATGGATAAATACATTTCCAATAAAAGTTCCTTATTATGTTTTTCATTTAATAAAATCGTTTATAACATTCTTAGAATAAGGACAGAAAAAAATCTTATTATAGAAAGCTGCCTCCCAATCATTCACGCTATCCCCAATTAAAACACACTGCTCAGTTTGATATTTATTAACCTCGATGAGCTCTTTCACCCATTCTTTTTTAGGTTTAGGTGAGCCATGTATGGAATTAAACAAGTGATTTATACCTAACGTCTTACATATATATCGCAATTCTGTTTGATCTGAACCCGATGTAATGTGCATAATAAATTTACCTTGGTTCTGTTTGACAAAATTCAAGGTTTCATCAATCAATAATTTCGGATTAACGAGTAATTCTTTCATGATTAATGAGAACCTTTCTGCCAATTTTAGGATTTCTCCATCCGAAATTGGTTCTTTTCGAATTTCTTCAAAAAAATAACGAAACTTTACATAGCGTGACAATCCCCCATTCGCTTGATGAAAGGATAACAATTCAGCAACTTGCTCTCTGGGAAACTCCGACAAGACAGACACAAAACCTACATCACGAACCGCATTAGAATCCATTAAAACACCATCAAAATCCCAAAAGATAACTTTAATCATGTTGATTGGAAAGTTTTAAAAGTACTTTTTCTATATCTTCTGGTACATCCACTGCAATGGAATCACTAGATAACTTAATCATCTTCACATCATAACCTAGTTCAAGGAATCTGAGTATTTCAATATCCTCGATGTCCTCCAATTCAGTTTTATTTATTTCACAGGCGAAATCCAATAAAGCCTTTTTTGGAAATGCATAAATACACACCTGTTTATAGGCTTTGACAAATTGATTCTGTTTATTATTTGGAATAGGTCCTCTACTCATGTACAACAGTCGTCCATCGTTTCTGAAAACAACTTTTGGTATGTTTATACTCCTATAATCAGCTTCATTATCAATGATTGTATAACCATTTATAATTTCTTCATCTACTTCATTCAACGCTGAAATAACTTCTTGTATATCAAAAGGATTCATCAGGGGCTCATCCCCTTGTACATTTATGTAGTAATCAAAATGATGTTTCCTGGCAAACTCTGCCACTCTATCAGTGCCCGTCAAACACAATTTAGAAGTCATCACAGCTTGGATTCCTTTTGCTTGACAATGTGATTCAATTTGTTCATCATCCGTCAATATAAATACCTTTTCCCTTGCGACCGATTTGATTACTTGGCCCCAGGTTCTCTCTATCAATGACTTACCCCCAATATCAATTAATGGTTTATTTGGTAGTCTAGTTGAAGCCAATCGAGCCGGAATTACAACTACATATGATTTCATAATAGAGAAAAAATTGACGTTGTTGCTACAGGATAAGATGTTTCAACCAAACTTAATGGTCGAATACCTGTAACTTCATAGAACTTATTAAACAAATAACTATTTTCCGCAAATAGTTCTTGTGCTTTTTCATCCATTATTGCTTTTGAATAACCATCAAATCCAATAAGGTATACATTTTGAGCATTCAAATTCTTAGCTGTCTGGAGCGCAATAAAACAGTGTGAATCAATATATTTTTTAGAAAAGGTCTCTCTGTTCAATTCCACACTTTTATCAGCCAATAGTGAGGGTATGTACGTTCCCATCTTACGTGGGGATGGCGGTAGTACACACAATGCCTCCAATGGCAAATTACCATTAAACACCTCTTCCATGCGATGGCCCTCATTACCGACCAAACAAAATATCTGCTTTTTTTTGACTTCCTCAAAAGTTAAAGCATTTTTAGAACTCGCATGAATAACTACCACATTTTTATTCAAATCCAGAAATTGCATAATCGCCTCTTTGTGTGATTGTACACTTGGTCCGCCCCCAACAATTAGAACGCTATCCACTGCTGAATGATTATCCCAATTTCTAACTGACAAATTATCACCAAGCCCTTTCACTTGGTTTTGTAATGCCCTGATAATAGAATTAAATGAGTAATAACGTTTGCCCACCCAATCCATCACGTCTTTTTGGGGCAGGGAATGTGCACCTGAAACCATGTAGGGCAGATTTGTGCCCCATTCATAGGTTTTCTGCAATACCGTAAAACTATCCACTACCCTAGAAAGTGGATTAAAATCAACTTCCAATTTACTTTGTGCGGTTAATGCAGTTAAAAGTAATTCCGTTTTAAGATTACCAGCACCTCTTCCCATCCCTGTGATTGTGGCATCCACTATTTGGCAGCCATCTTCTATGGCCGTTAAGGTATTAATCAAAGCCAATTCCATATTGTTATGTCCATGAAATCCCAATGGAACATCCGGAATGTAACTTTTAACAAGCCGAATCGTTTCTCTAACATCTCGCGGATAAACGCCACCATAGGAATCCACCATATAAAAGTAATCCGCTATTCCTTTAACCATAGGCAATAGGTTTAAAAACTCGTTTTGTCCTTTCCACTTAGACATATACATGACGTTAAAGCCCACATCAAAACCCATCTTTTTTACTGCCTCAGCCAATTTCAAGGCTCTAGAAAATTGTTTTGGATCTATTGCTAAACGTACCATTTCTACAAGGCCTTTACACGGCGCCAGCACCTTTTCTAAATGCCGCGGTTGAATATCTTTTTCGTTCAATATAACAACCAACTTTTTAGTGGATTGCATCCTCAAACGTTCCATTACATAAACAGGAAGATAAAAATACTCCCCAAAGTACCCTTCCGCAGGTGTAGAGCGATAGCCTACCTCCAGGTAATCAATTGGTAAATCATTACATGCTTTTATGTAGGTATCTACCAAGTTTTTATCAAAATCCCAATTGGTGTAATAGCCACCATCGCGCAGCGTGCAGTCTAATATTTTCATTATTATATTTTTAAGAGCCAGGGCATTTTATAAACGTTGTTACTATAGAAAAAAATCACAGTACTCAGTAGGAGTGCTGTGACAACCATTGAAATTCCCACACCATGTAGGCCAATCTCGCGAACTAGAAAATACGCTAAAAACCCTTGGAATATAGCGCACGATAATGTAATTACACCTATCCATTTAGTTTGTTTCGTAAAAAAAATAAAATTTACAAAAACTTGATAGATAGCATTCAATAGGTTGAAGAATAAAAAATATGGTACGTATTCGATTGAATCCCTATAGTTTGGGAAATAGTTGTTTATTCCCAATCGGATTAAAAAATAACCAATTATTAATGCAACAAAGTACAAAAATATATAAAGATATAATTCTTTCACAATTATCAATTTCCTTGAAATATCCGTTTCCCTGTCCGTCAAGCGCTTGTACAGATGTGGCACATAGGCATTATTAAATGCATTGTTCAACAAAAAAAAAATTGACCCCAATGTGGCACCAATCGAAAAAATACCATTTGCAGACAATCCTATTACACTGGTGATCAACATTTTGTCTAGGCCTGTTTTGACCCAAAAAGAAAGCGTATGTGGCATCATCGGTAAGCCGAACTTTAATTGCTTATGCAATTCCGCGCGTGAAAGTTCAACCGAAATTAATTTATTCTTAAGAAGTAACAATACCGCAAGAATTCCAAAAACTATTTGAGGAACCGCAATAGACAGAATTCTACCCTCAACTCTAAAATCAAATATTGCGATTAAAGAATAGGTGATCAGCGCAGACAAAATCACATTTGCCAACGTAAAACAACTGAACTTAATCGGAGCCCGGATTAATCTGAAATAGGTAGTTAAAATTGTTGATATCGAACTCAGGAACATCGATATAAGGGCCAAAAATTGGTATCTTAAGTTGAGATATGATAATTGATAAATAAAATCACTTAAAAGCCCAATTAACGCAGCCAAAAGAATGAATAACCCGAAATAAATTATGAGCGTACTAGTAAAGACTGTTCTCAAATTCTCGATGTTCATTTCATAAAAAACAGCCGATATATAGACCACTAAATGTAAACTTATTATGACTCCAAATACTTGAGAAATAGTATTAAAGTTTGTAGCTAATCCAAATTCTTCAGGGGTTAAACTACTTAATACTAGTGGGAGAAGAAAGAACGGAAGGGCCTTTGATAACAGATCTGTAATTGTATATATGAAAATTTCACTTGCTAGTTTATTCTTCATATTCTATTGCTCAGAATCAAAATTTACCAATTTTCAATAATAGATTTTTCATCTCTAATTGATTTAGTCGATAAGTGTTATGAGAGTGGTATTCCTCCGTATTAGCAATCGAAACGTGACCCTTTGAAAAGTAGTTTTCATAATTGAGATCTCTATTGTCCATTGGGATTCTATAATAATTGCCCAAATCAATGGCTTTAACCATATCTTCCTTATTAACGAGCGTCTCATAAAGCTTTTCACCATGCCTTGTGCCAATCACACGTATTTCATTTTTTGCCCCAGTAATTTCCAATAGTGCTTTCGCCAAAGTATCCACAGTAGCGGCAGGCGACTTTTGAACAAACAAGTCTCCTTGATTACCATTTTCGAAAGCGTACCATACTAAATCAACTGCATCATCCAACGTCATCATAAACCTCGTCATATTTGGATCAGTTATCGTCAAAGCCTTACCTGATTTTATTTGTTCAATAAACAGTGGAATCACTGAACCTCTTGAAGCCATGACATTTCCATAGCGTGTAATACAAACAATTGTTTTATTGTCATTCATATTTCTGGCCTTCGCAATTACAACTTTCTCCATCATCGCCTTAGACATTCCCATTGCATTTATAGGATAAGCAGCCTTGTCAGTGCTTAATATAACTAACTTTTTAATTTCATACTTTTCTGCGGCATTTAAAATATTCTCGGTTCCTATTACATTTGTTTTAAATGCTTCCATCGGGAAAAATTCACAAGATGGAACTTGTTTTAAGGCCGCAGCATGAAAAATATAATCCACTCCCTTGACAACTGCGTCAACACTTTGTGCATCTCTAACATCGCCGATATAAAATTTTACCTTGTCGTCATTTAGCTCCTTGCGTAAGTCATCCTGCTTTTTTTCATCCCTACTAAAAATACGTATTTCTGCAAAGTAATTTGTATTGAGAAATCGTCTCAAGACTGCATTCCCGAATGATCCGGTACCCCCAGTAATTAGTAATACTTTATTTTTCATTATTGTTTAGCGTTTTACTATTTGATTTTTTTATTTTATTTATATTAAATTAAAAGAATTAATTTCTGTTTCATGATTCAGTAAAACACTGCAACTTTAATATTAATTTAACAATTTAACTTTAAGTTATACCCGATACTAAATCTCGTAAATTTAGATCAAACGCACATTGGGAACAGATTCCCATTGTGCTGAATTGTTACTATTTTCATAAACTGCTATACGGATTTTTCTATCCAACACTGGCTCAGCTTTTTGAATCAGTTGATGCATGTAAAATTGATCTACCTTACCTACCACCACCAGATCCAAGAATGGACCCGTTTTACCCTCAGCCCAGTCGTGGGTCAAATACACCGCTTCCACCTCGCCCAAACGATCAAACACATTCTCAATCAAAGCATCCAAACCAAATTGCTGCATCACAAAACCTCTTAAATTTGCAAATAAGGGGTGGTTGGGATTGGCGCGATATTGCTTCTGATTGCCTTCTTCAGTTTCCACCGTCTCTATCAACCTCACCGCATGTAACTTGTTCAACTCGTTGCGCACCGTATTGCTGCTCACCCCAAATTCCTTTTCCAAACCCCGCAAATACACCGTATTTACCGGATTCAAGAACAGACGAGTCATCAACTTTGCGCTGATTTTGCCTTTGAAATAAGATTCTAGTACAGGGAAAGTCATCAATAAACGGCTTCGCCATCTCAGTCACACCGCAAACAGCGAACTGATACAACTTTGAGTAACAAAATTAACACAAACCGCCCCAATTGGGGCGGTTTAAAGGTGACTAATTTATAAATTTTGGTAAACGGCCCAAAGCCGCAGTAAACAGCCTTATTCAACCGTCACACTCTTTGCCAAATTCCGCGGTTGGTCTACGTTGCAACCACGCATTACCGCGATGTGATAACTCAACAATTGCAAGGGAACTGTATTGATCAACGGACTCAAAGCTTCAATGGTTTCGGGCACCTGAATCACGTGGTCTACCATGTCGTTTAAGCCATCATTCCCCTCGCTCACGATCGCAATCACTTTTCCTTTTCTGGCCTTCACCTCTTGGATGTTACTCACCACCTTCTCATAATGCTCTGAATTGGTCGCAATCACCACCACCGGCATTTCTTCGTCGATCAAAGCGATCGGACCGTGTTTCATCTCCGCTGCAGGATACCCCTCCGCATGGATGTAACTGATCTCTTTCAACTTCAAGGCGCCTTCCAAGGCCACAGGGAAGTTATACCCCCTGCCCAAATACAAGAAGTTCTTGGCATCCTTGTATTGCGCCGCCAACTTTACGATCTCGTCGTTCAGTAACAACGCCTTTTCAATCTTTTCTGGAATCGACTCCATCTCCTGATAAAACGCCGTTAACGCCAACGGATTCATGGTTCCACGCAGCTTCGCCATCCCCACCGCCATCAACGCCAACACCGTTACCTGGGCGGTGAATGCCTTGGTGCTCGCCACCCCAATCTCCGGTCCCGCATGGGTATAAGCCCCCGCATCACTCATCCTTGGGATGCTAGAACCCACCACATTGCATACCCCAAATACCGAGGCGCCCTTTCTCTTGGCCAATTCCATGGCCGCCAATGAATCGGCCGTCTCCCCACTCTGGGAAATCGCCACAATCAAATCATCGGCGTACAACACCGGATTTCTGTACCGAAACTCCGAAGCATATTCCACTTCCACCGGCACACGGGCCAAATCCTCAAACAAGTATTCCGCCACCAACCCCGCATGCCAGCTGGTACCGCAGCCAATCAAAATCAATCGTTTGATCTCTTTCAACCGCTCCGCGTAATCCTCCATGCTGCGCATGTGGATTTCGCCAGTCTCGGAGTCAAACCGACCCCTAAAACTATCATAAATAGACCGGGGCTGCTCATAAATCTCCTTCAACATGAAATGCGGATACCCGCCCTTCTCCAACTGCTCCAAACTCAACTCCAACTCCTGCACGTAAGGCACCTGAACTACGTTGTCGATGTTCTTCACCGTCAATTCCTTGTTCTCCACAATCGCAATCTCCCCGTCCTTCAAGTAAATTACCTTGTTCGTATATTCCACAATGGGGGTGGCATCCGAAGCAAAGAAAAACTCACCGCGGTCCTTGCCCATACCCACAACCAGTGGACTTCCCTTTCTCGCCGCAATCAAATGCTCGGGGTGGTTCTTGCTTAAAATCACAATCGCATACGCCCCACTCACTTGCTTCAACGCCGACCGCACCGCATCCGCCAAAGGCAATCCGGTGTTTTCCATGACGTCCTCAATCAAGTGGGCCAAAACCTCCGTATCTGTATCGGAATGGAAAGTATGTCCGCGCTCCACCATGCCCGCTTTCAACGTGGCGTAGTTCTCAATGATTCCGTTGTGGATGATGGCCAAATCACCGCTCTCACTCAAATGCGGGTGGGAGTTTTTATCATTGGGTTCACCATGCGTGGCCCAACGCGTGTGGCCCATACCCATGCCGCCTGATACATCGTGTCCGGCTGCCTCCTCCTCCAAATTCGCTACCTTGCCCTTCTTCTTGTACACACGCATATCGCCGTTCAACAACGCCACACCGGCACTGTCATAACCGCGGTATTCCAACCGCTTCAGTCCCTTGATGACGATGTCATAGGCCTGCTTCTCTCCGATATAGGCAACGATTCCACACATGGTATTTACTCAGTTATTATTTTAAATTACAATCCAAAGGCCGCTTTCACCGCGCCCACCGCATTGGTCTCTTCCCAACGAAACAACTTCACTGTCCCTGGCTTTTCATTCTTGCTGCCCTTGTTAAACACCTTGGTCACTTCCTTGCACTCACGGCCCATGTGTCCGTAAGCCGCTGTCTCCAAATAAATGGGCGTGCGCAAGTTGAAACGCTGCTCAACGTGGTAAGGACGCAAACTGAATTCGGGCATTGCCAAAATCTTCGATGCAATCTCTCCATCCGTCATACTCACCTTGGCCGTGTTGTAGGTATCCACAAACAAACCCACAGGTTCCGCCACACCAATGGCATAACTCACCTGCACCAAGGCCTGATCACAAACGCCCGCCGCTACCAAGTTCTTCGCAATGTGCCTTGTAGCATACGCCGCCGAACGATCCACCTTGCTGGGATCTTTACCCGAGAAAGCACCCCCACCGTGGGCACCGCGACCGCCGTAGGTGTCCACGATGATCTTACGTCCGGTCAACCCGGTATCACCATGCGGACCGCCGATCACAAACTTGCCGGTTGGATTGATATGGTATTTGATATCGCCATCAAACAGCACCTGAATGTGGGACGGCAATTTCGCCTTTACGCGGGGCACCAACAAATTCACGATGTCGTCGTGGATTTTTTTCAACATCACCCCATCTTCCGCGAAATCATCGTGCTGGGTTGAGATGACAATGGTATCAATATTCAAAGGCTTGTGATCATCCGAGTATTGGATGGTCACTTGGCTCTTGGCATCAGGACGCAAATAAGGAATCTCCTTACACTCTCTGCGCATCGCGGCCAACTCCTCCAATAACAGGTGGGCCAGCATCAACGGCAAAGGCATGTAGTTGTCGGTTTCATTGTTGGCATACCCAAACATCATCCCTTGGTCACCGGCGCCCTGATCTTCAGGATTCTCACGCTCAACCCCCTGATTGATATCCGCGCTTTGCTCATGGATGGCGCTCAAAATACCACAGCTGTTGGCATCAAACATGTATTCGCTTTTGGTGTAGCCAATTTTGGCAATCACCTCACGGGCAATCTTTTGTACGTCAAGGTAGGCCTCGGATTTCACCTCTCCCGCTAATACCACCTGTCCGGTAGTCACCAAGGTTTCACAAGCCACCTTGCTGTTGGGGTCATAAGCCAAAAAATGATCGATGAGTGCGTCTGATATTTGATCCGCTACTTTGTCTGGGTGTCCTTCCGACACAGATTCTGAGGTAAAGAAATAAGGCATAACGTGTTAAAACAACAAAGATAATTTGAATTTATGCATAAACCTCAACAATGGAATGGGATGCGGTAAATTCATGGCTTCGCCCCTTCACTCACAGTGACAAAAGCGAACATTTTGTTCATCGCTCAAAATTACAAAAACCCGCCCTAAGTTTTGACGGGTTTACCGACGAAAAAAGGCCATTCGCAAGATGGAGAATAGCCTCTATGGAATTTAGTGTTATAAAAAGTGATTATTCGAAATAGTTATTCGCCCTAAACC
>JACCDY010291272.1_pt1 | contig 39961 bp, 68 predicted proteins | sample 7446391 | NCBI WGS metagenome assembly JACCDY01 (sample SAMN15323451, study PRJNA562643) | freshwater metagenome | isolation source: river surface water | place: USA:Blue River Watershed | collected 2017-08-18
GACGGCGTAGAGTATTGGATGCCTTTGGATCGGCGCAAACCGCCCATCACCCAATTTGAGAAGCTGGAAAATAGACTCATTTGAACGTCACCGGATTAGACAGAAAGCCATCGAAATCCCCTTCCGTACTTGTCTGGGGGGTTACACCTACGGCCATCGCCAATGCAACCGCGCCGTCAATGCGGCCAGTCGCTTTTTGCTTATTCAGCTTGCGGTTTCCGGCTGCATCTTGCTCGATCTTAGCATTTGCCATACACATAGTCAAAACTGGATGCGCGGAGTGAGCCATTTTCTCATTCAGCAGAATCGTCTCCAACGAATCAATGGCCGGAGCCATGTCTTTAAAGCCCTGGCCAAACGGTTGCATCGGAAGTTCGATGCCCAGCTTGTCGAATTCCTTTTTCAGCAGGTCAAAGCGCCAGCGGTCATAGGCAACACACACGATATTCATGCCGTCCAGAGCCTCGACGATCTCGCGTGCCACTGCGTCATACTCGATTGATGCGCTCGGCAATGCGCGAATAAAGCCTTGGTCTGCCCAGATGTCATACGGAGCGCGGTCACGCTTCGCACGGTCACGCAAACCCTTCTCCGGCGTCCAGAAAATCGGCTTGACGTGCCACTTCTCTTCAAACGCAATGGCCACCATCGCGGTCAAGTCATTCTTGGCCGAAAGGTCTAGGCCGACATAGACTGGCTGGCGGTAAAACACCGAATCGTCAGCCTCCATGCTGTTGAGCAGCCAAACACCCTTGGAGATGAACGGAGCGGCCATCTCGACGCGCTGATTCAGCACCAAATTGCGGAAAGTTGGCTCAAAACTCGGCATTCTGGCTGCTCTGTCGGCCTGTTCTTCCACGTCTTTTAGGCTTCGGAAGATGCCAAGCGCAGGGTTTGCTGCGTACCAGCCAGACCTGTCAAGCAGCTCGCACTCTTTCGGAGCCTCATAGACGTGCGAAACGATGCGCGGATCTTTGCTTTCCTTGGCGTCATCGAGCCAGATGGAGAACAAATCGTTGTCATTTGGGGCTTGCGTGCTGATCGCAAAGAGCATCGCGTTCTCGTATGCGCCCTGCGCGGTGACAATCGCATCCACGAAATCGGACTGTGGCCCACGGATCTGGCCAACCTCGTCCAGAATCGCAATCACTGGCGACTTGCCGTGCGCCGTGCGGCCATCAGCTGAGGCTGCTTGGTACTCTACGTTTCTGGCCAGCCCGATGATCCGCTTGCTCGACGGAACGATGCGCGTCACGCGACTCAGCTCAGGGGATAGCTGGATCATCTTCGATGCGTAGTTGTAGACCTCGGCCGCTTGGTCGCGGCTCATCGCGCCGGAGATGATGCGCGAGTTGAGTACAGCCTCTGGGCCGCAAATATGCGCCAGCAAAATACACGCAATGGTCGCCGTCTTTGAATTCTTACGCGCAATTGACAAGTACGCACGGCGCGTTCCAGCCTTGTTGTCGTAAACGTCAAGTAAGAATTGCTTCTGGAATTTTTCGAGCTTGATCGGCTTGCCAATCAAGTCGCCTTCCGACACGATGCAGTATCGCTCGATGAAGGCAATGACGCGCTCACCGCGAGTGAGTGGTTTTGGTTTCTTGGTTGCCATCAGCTCGCCAGCAAGTCATCTGCGATCTCATCGCGTGCGGCCGATGCTTGGCGTTGAACCTTGCGAGCCTTCTCGACATCTTCCTTGTTTCCGCGAGAAGCAGATCCGGTCAAGCCGAGTGATCGCATGAGCGCCAGCTCCTTGCGTGCCAGCTGCTCCAAAACCGAGTGGCGCGGGTTCATCACTGGAGTTCCACGGAAGTTTTCAATGACTGAGCCTTCGCTTTCCAGAATCTCAGTCTCGTACTCGATGTCTGCTTGGCATCGAGCCAGCTGAGCAGCCACAACGAAGTCAATCTTGGCCCACTCCTCGCGCGCGCGGGAGGCCATGATAGCTGACCAGAATGGTTGGTCTTTCGGACGCAACTTCACATGAGCAGGACACTCGAATTCTGGCAATGCCGCATTTAGCATGGCTTTGACGGCAGATTGAGCTGTGTTTGAAGGTGCTTTTTTAGTCGCCATAACTTTTCCTTTGTGAAGATTATGCCCTCAAAAATCACGGTTCGCAATGAAACGAGTGGCACCGGCCGATGTTTCGCGGTCGGCGCGGCGAGTTTGGCGATACCCCCAGCGGCGGCGCGGCGGCGCGGCGGGTAAAAACGACGGGGAAAACGGCGCGGCGCGGCGTGAAAAGTAAGCGCGGAGGCGCGGTAAACCCAGCGAAGAGAAGCGCGGCGGCGGTGAAAACGCAAAAGCGGCGCGGAGTAAAAAGCGCGGCGCGTTATCGGCGGCGCGGTATAAATTAAGGCGCGGCGCGGAGCTTGAAAATATTTTTAAAAATTAGGGTTTTTCCTAATGTTATTTGTTGCAACATGTTAAAATTCATGTATAATAAACACATGCACAGAAGCGGTTTCTGTGATTTTTCAAGGGGTTACGAATGAAGAATTTTTTTATCGGTTGCCTGGTTTTCGCGGCTTGGGTTTGTCTCATGCTCGCAAGTTTTGACGTTTTGACTAAGTAAGGGGAAGAAAATGCACATCACAATCGACAATGCTGGTCAATTTAGAGACGCTATGCACCGCGCGGGGCGTGGAAGTCAATTTAGTTATGAAGCCGCTGGGTTTCTCTTTGATTTCTTTGAAGATGTGGCGCCTGATATTGAATTCGACGCTGTGGCTATTTGCTGCGAATACTCCGAAGAATCAGCGCGCGAGATAGCTAGAAATTACGGCCTAGAAATTGATTCAATGGAAGATGACGAAGAGATAAAGGAATTCGTCATCGAATATTTGAATCAAAAAACATCTGTAATCGGTGTCACATCATGCGGCGACATCGTTTACGCTCAATTTTGAAGGGGATAAAAATGCAACAAAATATTAGATTTTTCATCTACTCCGAAGAATTAGATGCGGCCGATGATAACGACCCAATCGAGGAGGTTTCGGAGCGTCAATTTATCGCATATCAGGGCGTAATTCAGTATGAGCGCCATACCATGCGAGAAAACGGAGTCTCTCAGGTTTGTTTAACTAAATACCCAGAATGGATGATGAAATTATGAAAAAGAAAACTGCAACGATTCGAACGAATCATATTTTCGGTACTAAAAACGCGTTTTGTAGTGACGTGCTTTACCGTGGGCGGCTACTAAAAAGCCTAAGCGGCGACACCGCGCAAAACTTAACCAATGCGGCGCGCGTGTGGGCTTACGGGCGCGGGTTTACGCATACGAAGATTATTTTCGGATGAGGTGAAACAATGACTTACGAAAAACTGAAGCAAGGCGAATCCTTTTCATTTATTCAAGGCGGCGCGGTTTATATCCGGTGTAGAGGCGGATACCGGCCAGGTTGCGGCGGTATATTGACAAAATTCAATTTTCCAAAAATACCGGTTTTCATTTATCAATCATTTAATGGGTAAAAATGACTTTTTCACAATTACCAATTGGCGCTTTTTTCCAATGCAACAGCAACCAATGCCGCAAACAATCAACCCGCACGGCCTTGCTTATCGCATACGGGCGCGTTTTCTATTTCTCGCAAAATGAAAGAGTTACACAATGCTAAAAAATCTATCAGTAAAAAATTTTGATAAAGCATATTTTTTGCATGATCTAGCGCGGCTACACCTTGAAAAGTGGAAAAAAACGGGCGATATAAAGCTATTAAAAATAGCTCATGATCTAAAAATTGAGGCGGCTTTTTATCTTAATGAGGGTTAAACCATGAAAAAAGGAAACATCGGGATCATAACGACGCTTGGTCAAACTTTGCACCGCATAGATTCGATCGACGAAAACGGGCTAATTTATTGCCATTCGCTAGAAAAAACGCCGTTTCATCGCGTATGCACCCAGCGTGAATTCTGGATTTTGCTTGATTCGTTTGAATAGTTGGCATTTTAAAAAAAGGCGCGGGTTTTCCCGCGTTTTTTTTAAGCTGCTAAGTTGGTGAGCGCTCACATTCATTGGAAACGCGCTAGGCGCTTCGTTTTGCTTTATGTATGCGGTACGCCTAAAAAACAATTCGCGGCCTGTGGGCGGCGTTTTGCTGGGTTTACGGCGGCGCGTGCTTGGTGCATGAATGACGCGCGGCGGGTACTGATTAAGCCCGCGCGGCGGGGATATCCAGTAATGCACCGCGCGGCGTATGCAAAGCGGCGGCGGGTTAAGCGGTACGTCGGCGCGTATGCGGTGCGATACGGGTAATACGGCGGCGCGGTAGAGATACGGCGGCGCGGTGACTGATTCAAGGGCGCTGCGGTATCGCGGCGCGGTGCATACGGTTGGGCGGTTTGTAAAACGGTGCAAAACGTGATTTTATAAAACGTTAATAAAATCAACGACTTAGCGCCGGTTTCAAAACATTTTCTAGCCGTGAAACACAAATGTTTCACGTAAGTATTGTCAGGATTGTCAGTTTTGTCAGTTTCACGGCCATTTTTTCGTGCCTAGACCCCCTCCGTGGATTTTTTGGGGCAAAAACGATCATTGATTTCCAGTCGAAAATTATTTCGGCCAACCATCCAATCCAACAAACGGCTTTGCATCTGATCCGTTCTCAATTCTCTGCTTGTCAACGTTGTGGCACTCTGCGCACAAACTCTGAAACGGGCCAGACCAAAACTTCTCCAAATCACCACGATGCGGCTCAACGTGATCGCACACAGTCGCTGCCGTGATGACTCCACGAGCCAGACAGAATTCGCACAGCGGCTGCTTCTGCAATTGGTTGCGCCGGAGGTCTTTCCAGGCGTTGTTTTGGTACAGGTGGGTGTGGCGGCTCACGAATTACTGCTCTCCAATTGTCTCTACCCTATAGGGTAGAGTGTTTTTTATCTCTACCCTCGCTGGAAACCGCATGGTTGCTGGCTTTCCAGTGAAATAGGGTAGAGAGGGTGGGTGAGTGACTCAATTTCCTAGAGTTCAAATAAATCATAGTTATCCACAGGCTGATCCTATATTCACTACTCTTTTAAAGTTTGCTATTTTACCTACACTCTCTACCCTCTCTACCCTATAGTAGAAAGAAACCTAGTAACCATGCGGGTTCCAAGAGTTTTATACATAGGGTAGAGATGAGGGTAGAGAGGGTAGAGATTAGAACTGACCAATCTTCAGGGCTGGCGGAACGCATACGAGACTCTTTCCGCTACTTTTTCGTTTCTGCACGTTCATCTTGCGCAGAAAGACTCCGGCCGTCTTCGTATCACTGCTGGTTGGCCTGTCGATGCCGCACTCCATGAGCATCTGGGTGGCCGTAACCCAACGCCAGTTTGACTGATCAGTTTTCCAATCTAAGCGGAACGAAAGGCGCTCATCAATCGGGTCGATCTCGGTATGGTTGTCGTTATGCTCATTTAGGTCTGCAACCTCCTGATTTGATAAAAACCAGCTCATCCCTTTTAAATACATCGACTCGTACACCTCAGCCCAGAGTTGCTGCATATCAATTTTGTGATCGCAGTCAATCGCTTGGCAGTTGATCGTCCAAAAGCGCCTGTTCCCTGTCTTGTCCTTCAGGAACTGATCGTCGTTGACAGATCCAAAGAACACTGTGCGTCGAGCAAACGTGCGCTCCTCGCGTCCGTATGACAGGCGCATCACGTCACGGTCACTTGTGATGAAAGCCTTCAGTGCTGCAATGTCAGCCTTGCGAAAGGTAGCGTCCAATTCACCCAGCTCGACCATCCAGTAGCTGACGGCTCGTTTCACGCTGTCACGGTCATCTGGGCGCAGGCTGAGGCCATCTTTTGTTACGTCCAGACTCTTTGGCGTCAACGACTTGAACCACTTCGTCTTGCCCATGTATTGCGCACCAGTGAATACCAGAACGCCAGCAGTAGAAGCTCCGTTTGGCTCGAATGCCGCGGCGATTGCAGATAATAACCACTTTGTCATCATGGTTTCTTTCAGTCGCTTGATCTTCTGATCTGAATCCTGATTCGCCGCGGTGACTGTGTTGTGGAAATCGCCAATACGAGATACGCCATCCCACGGTTTGCTTGTCACCCACGTCGTGACGGGGTTGTAAATGTTGCTATCCGCGATGTACCACGTATATGCGTCCAGCTCAGCGGTTGGCAACTCAAACTTCTTGCAGCTTGACGTGAACCACGCAAACGCCGCCTCAGCTTCGTTATCCATGCTGAAGCTCTGATTCGGGATGATGATCTCGCGCTTTTTCTTGATGATGTTGTAGCGAATCGTCACACCAAGCCGATGCGCAGCCGCGGCTACGTTGCTGATCGTTGACTGGGGTTTTCCCTTACCGTTCACGTCAGGCAAGGGGCTGTACCAGTCAACTGGATCGCCATGATTGTGTTCAATGATTTCTCCTGTATCTGGATCAATCGTTTCAGGAACTCTGGAAACTGTTTGTGCAGCAACGGCCCGTTGCTTTACCTCAGGAGCCTTGCGAGGCTGCAATTTTCCTTTGTTGAACGCGCTGTGAAGCGTCGAGTCAATCTCGGATGTTTGTAGACCATTGATCTCAGCAGCCTCAGATAGAGCATTCCATGCAAGGCTCTCGTTTAGTTCTCCACCACCAACAAACTGAGCAATGCAAAACGCCTCTGAGTTAAGCGTGTCGTTACGCTGGCCAGGCGGTGCGTTCTGCACTTTCTGAATTGCACTGTCAAGCGCAGATAGAACGTATTTTCTGTTTGGAGTTCCAGTATTGGCGTGAGTCTCTGTTTGTTGCTTCTTTACGCGCTCTACAACAGACTCAACAAACTGGTGAGCCATAAGCATATCCATCGTGACGAATCCTGCGTCTTGATGGCATTCAAGCAGCTCAGATCGTCTGTGCGGACGATCTGGAGAGTTGTCACCTTTTGTTGACATTGTTCCGTACAGCTTAACGATGCGTGATGCGTTTGAAACCTTAACGTCAACGTGCGCAATATCAGTACTGAATTTTGCGTGAAGGTATTTCAGAAATCCTTTGACAGCATCATTGACTTCACTTGTGTTTTGCAAATCACATTTGTAAAGCAAATGAAATCCATTGCCTGAGTCAGCAACAAAAGGCAGAGGAAATCCAGCAGAAGACATTTCATCTCGAATGCGCATTGCTACGTCATAAGATTCTTTCTTCTCATCGTCAGTGCTTGCGCAATCTGCCGGACGTTTTGGGTCAACGTCAACAAGAATCAAAGCTCTACGCTCAATGTCTTCATCCTTCGTCAAAAGGTTTCGATCTGCGTAGTCGATTGTTTTGTTCTTGATGCGATCAAGAAGCTCAGGCTTCACTGGGTTAAGCGTGATGTAGATTGACGGAACATTACCATCAAGCTCTTGAACAGCCTTTAGAAAAGAAGTTCCACCGCCAGCGCCAAAGAATCCTGAAACTGTTCCTCTTGATGTTTTTGGAACTCGAAGTTCAAAGACACCATGATCTTTAAACAGTGATTTGTATGTTTTAGCAATGAGTGATTTCATCATCACTCCTTAGCAATTATTGCGGCAGCAAGCAGGGCTATCGAAATGTTGTACGAGTCAGATCCTCGCGAGTAAATGATTGTTGAGTTTGCGTCAAATTTCTCATAGACAGCTTGGAACACATCAACTGCGTGTTGAGCTTTTTCGTCAATGGATTTGCCAATGGAAATGTTTTCTTGTGTCATTGTCCGACCTTTCAAAGCGACCATTAAAAAGACAGAGGGCAGGCGGTGGTCGAATCCGCTTTTCGGGAGGGGAGCTACCCCGAGAACCTAGCCGTGTCAAACAAATATATCACAAAAACTATTCGCGCCTCAGCTTAGGCAACGGAGCCCAATGCGTGTAGAAGTCACCCTTGCCGTGATATTCACCATACATGGCCACTCCGCCTTTGCCGAGCAGCTGCACCTTGGCTCCGCGTGGGCAGGTTTCAATCGGTTGCCAGAAGTAGTTGTGATCTACGGCGGCTTTACCTGTGCTGTCGATTTGCGTTGTCATTGCATTCCATCTGCCGTCATAAGCGCAATAAGTGCGCTTGCAAGTGCAATTGCTACACGAGTCTCATTCCATTGAACAAGAACAGAGTGCCCGATAAAAAACCAGCAGAAAGCATCAAATATTCCACATAGAAGTGGAAGCATGAAAATTAGAAATACTGTCATTGCTGGCTCCTTGCTCGAATTGCTTTGGCGCACTCTCCATGACCAAGAACTCCGATTCCAACCAAATCGGCGCAAGCCTCGCGTTCGTGTTGCACGCCTCGGTTATACGCCTCGGTTATCAACAACTGGATGCGCTCATGCAATAGTTTTGCATCACTCTCCAGAATGGATATTCCAAAGTGTTGCGCCATCATTCGACTGTGACTCATGCTTCACCTCTTGCTCGGATTGCAGCAGCGATTTCATACGATCTTGCATCTTCTTCTGGACAATTTCCACGACCGCAGCCGCAGAAATGTTCTTCAGCAGTTACTGCACACGCCTCACGCTCTTTAGCTGCTACCAGTTTGGCAAAGCGTTCAAGGTCTTCACCGTAACCTTCAATAGTTTTTTGATCGTCAGTCCAGACAAAGAAACCAGCCTGTCTAGCCATCTCAATAATTTCATCTCTCTGCATTCCGCTTCTCCTTATAAATAACACGCAGCTTCGGCAGCAACTTCGCGTGTGAATCTGGGTATTTTTCTTTCAGCCATTGCACGACTCTGAAGACATAGAAAGACGTATTGCTACGCCTCTCTAGGAACTTCAGTAGCTCCACTTCAGCTGCATGGGTTTTGTTTGATTGCATTTATAAATCCATTCATCTCTTCGACAGAACGGATGAGGCGATATTTTCCGCCGCGCTTCTCAAACGCTGCTTGCCACTTGACTTGCGCATCTCGTTGCTTGCCTTTAAGCGTTTTGAACTCAGCGGCTGCGCAGACTGCGACAGACTTTCCAACCATGTCTGGTGTGATTGTGACTCTGACGATTGCAATCGAGTCAGATACGCCTGGCGTTCCGACTTTAACGATTCGATGTGGATCATCCATTGAGCGAAAGACGCCCGATTGAAGTCGCATTGCCAGAACGTCTGGATCAGAACCGATTGCAAGTAGTGAAGCATTTTGAATATTTTTTTCTTTTAACACGGCAACTCCAGTAAAATTTCAACCGCAAGTTGCCGTTTCTCCAAGGGACGTTAAATGCCGCAGACCGAAACCTGCGGCATTTTTTTTGTTAGAACGGAATGTCATCGTCCATATCGTCTGGATGTCCTCGGCGCTGAGCTGGTGGTGCTGCTGGACGCTGAGCCGGAGCCGCAGCAGGACGCGCTTGCTGTTGCTGGCCAGCGTTGTCAGGCTTGCTGCCGACGAACTCGATATTCGTCACAGTACCAACCAGTTTGAAGCCAGTGCCGCCGCTGTTCTTCGTGTACTCCTCGGTGTGCACATCATCTAACGTGACGCACACTTGCTGGCCTTTGACTAGGTACTGCACCAAGCCTTCAGCGCGTTTGCCCCACAGTACGCCTTCGATCCACTGTGACTGGCGATTGCCTTGTTGATCTTTCTTGCCGTAGTTGTACGCCAGTGAAAGATTTGTCACCGCATCGCCTGACTGAATGTGGCGAAGTTCGCAGTCTTTGCCCAAACGGGCTACACCAATAATTTGCATTTTATTTCTCCTGAGTTAATGCGTTGTGGGATTCTTGTGCAGCCTTGATTTCCTCAAGCGCTGCGTTTCTCATCATCTCGAACAGTGGCTTTGCCTGTGCTGGATCTCTGGTTTTTAATCCTTCGAGAATCAAATTGATCTCGTCGATACCAAGCACGAAGTTGACCTTGACTGCTCGATGATCAAAACATTGGTTCGTCATCGTCTGCTTTCTCTGGTTGTGGTTGTGGTTGTTGCTCTGGTTGCTCTGGTTGCGTCTCTGCCGCAGGTTGCTGCTTGTTTGCAATTGCGTTCAACGAAGCAATACTCTCGTCCTCATTCGCAGTGCCAAATGCTCGCTGGTCATCAAAGGCTTTAGCTGATGCTTTCGCAGAATCCAAAAACGCCTTGCCGAGCACTTTCTGAATTTCGGCCGGAGTCTGTGACCACTGAGCCTTCAGTGATTCCATACCGCCCTCTGTCGAGTTCAAGATCAATCCACGGTGGTGTTCAATCTTATGATCAACCTTCTCAGCTCCGTCAACCCAGTTGCGCAGCGACATTCCATCTTCCGATGTAATGTAGCCTTGACCACGACCGAGAATGCCTTGCAATTCAGCTGGGCACTTCAACACGTCTTGTGAATATCCTTGATTCTGCATCATCAAACTTACAGTGGCTTCGTATGAGAAGTTCTTCTCTTGGATTGGCTGTATGCCAAGTTTGATTGGCTCTTTCGGATTCGAGAAATCAACCTTCTCACGAGCACGAGTGCAAGCAATGATGTGAGCAGGGCACTGGAGCATATACGTCATGAAACGCTTGTGCAGTTTCTTTGCCGTCTTCCAATCTGGAAATCGCGATTGATTTGCGATCCACTCGCAGCCGCCCTCTGACTCCCACTCGTGCGTTACTGAGTCGATCACGATGACCTCAGCGCCAGCGTTGCACGCAGCTTCGATTGCTGCAATGTAGCGATCAGGGCTGAATGGTGAATAGAAGTCGATGATGTTGAACGGTTGTGGCAGCGCGTTTGCGTACAGTGAGCCACGGCGGTTCTCGGTGTCGATGAGAACGATTTTGTTCGCATCATTACCAGCCAGACCGTAAGCCAACTGCAACGCTGTGTATGTCTTGCCAGAGCCAGACACACCAGACAGTTGAATCAATAAACGTGCGCCTTGGCGCTGTGCTTTGCGTACTTCGAAACTCATTTTTCATCCTTAGTAAAAACAACAGCCCGTCGAAACGATTTCTCAGAGCAAAATTTATTGACATCTCCGCCATCGGAGTACGAAACGAATCCGCCATGAATTGCAACAACTCGACGGTGTGTGCTTCGTGCATTTGGCTTGCGTGGCAAATACACCTTTCCAAGTTCAATCACGTTTTTCTTCATGCTTACCTCCTGATTTGCATTTACCGTGTTGGTTGATGAATTTCTTCATTTCCAACGTGTACTCGCCAACCTGAATCGGAAACTTCACAGCCTGTTTTGCACCGCAAGCGTGACAGTTGAAGTGACCGCCCTTATAGTTCATGTGATCTTTGTTAGACACCGTCAATCTCCTTTTCAGCCCAAACTGGTAACGATAGATTTGTGATTTCTTTTGAGTAGCTTGGCCACTCTTGCTTGCGATGACACTCAACAATCTTCGCAAGCTGTTCGCGGTAACGCTTGTGGCCGTAGTCGATCATCTTTGATGGCGCTGAGTACATAGCTGTAGCGTATGGCGCGTCTTTTTCTTGGCAAAAATACAGAAACGGTGGACGCTCTGCCGTCTTCCAGAATCGTTGCCACACATCACAGTAAAACGCTGCTTGGTAGTGGTAGTCGAGATTCCAATACGAACGGCCGAACTCGTGTGGTGACGCGTCCTGCGTTGTTTTGCCATCCAGAATCAATCCATTTGGAAACTGCTCGCAAGGCATGATGGCCAGATCTGGGCGAATCTTCAGCGTGAGAGATGTCTCTTCGTCGGTGATGAAGATTGAGTTTTCGATGATGCAGTTTTCGTGCGCGATAAGCATATCCATGACTGGATGCTTTCTGGCCAGCTCTGCCATCTTCAGGATCTCGCGATACTCGTCAGGCTTAAATGGCGTCTTGCCGCTGGCTTCAATCTCAGCGAAAAACGCCTTGCCTTCTTTAGTGCGTCGATCAATGCCTTCTGGAACTTCGACGAAGTCCTTACGGAAGTTCTGCGGCTCAAACAGAGCAGTGTGCCAAGCAGTACCAGTCAGCATTGCTGCTGTTGCTTCTTTCTTTTCACGCTCTGGGTTCACATAACTCTGCCAATAATGAAGCGCAGAGCGTTCCATCACTTTGAAGTGGCTACTTGAGATGCCATCCATTGAATGATATTCCTCGTTGGTGAGGGTTGTGGTGATGTAGTTCACGACTTACTTTCGTTGTTGATGAGCAATCAGTGTATCACAGAACTTCACGCTTGTGAAAAAATAATTTAAAAATATTTCTTGCAGAACTTCACAGGTGTGATATAGTGAAGTTTTCAACAACAGGAGAAACACATGGCACAAGTAATGCTAGTTGGCGGGCCTCACGGAGGAAAGTCAGTTGAATTCGTTGGTCCAGTATTAAAAATGCCAAAGACTATTCCGCTGCAGTCTCTGTTGCATGGGGAGGCTTTAGATGTAGTGATGACAAACTGCGTAGAAGACAGATATGTATCTGTGGAAGCGAGATCGAACGATGCGGTGTATACGCTCTATGTCTATGAGTATGAGATTCATCAGGATCCGATTGGATTATTGATTCGTGAGATACACAAAATTAACAGAAAATTGCAAGGAGAAACCAAGTGAACCTAATCCAACAACTAATCGAAGCAGTGAAGTCTGTCTTTCGCATCCCCAGCGCCGACGAGATCGCTATCCGCGAACTTGAAGAAGCAAAGCGCCAGCTTTTGGCTATGCAGACAGCAAAAGACTATGCCACGCGCATGGTCGAGTACAACATGGATCGTTGCCGTCGCCTGACGGCTTATGTTGCTAAGTCGATGGAGCAGTGAGATGAATATAAATAATGGTGGGCCAGCCTTCCCAGTCGAGGTATTGGATAAACAACGCAATGGCATGACATTACGTGACTACTTCGCTGCCAAGGCGATGCCAGCAGTCATCACAGACTGGTTGAACACCGGCGACATTGCTCAAGACGCAGAGATTCCAGAAGTCATTGCACGCGACTGCTACATCGTTGCCGACGCCATGCTGAAAGCGAGGGAATCATGATCAAAAACTGGCTATACGCCCTAGCAATCGCAATCATCCTGAGCTGCTCTTATATGCTAGACGGTCACGCATTCGAGCCAAAGTATTTTTACTTCAATACGAAGCCAGACAAGATAGAGGCTTATCAAGCGTGCAAGAAAATCGGCGGGCCGAATACTTGGTTCGTTGTCACTGACTCAGGAAAAATCGTATGCGTGAACAAGCGCGGGAATAAATTGTCGGAGCAGCCAAAATGAACAATCCGTACTTCAAATTCATAGTAAAGAAAAAAGATCTCGACATTGACCTGACTGCGCGTGAGCTTCTTGATCGCATTGCAATGGCCTGCGCTGCTGGGCATCCTATGACTGTATCAAGAGTCATGTCAATTAAATCAGTTGCATCACCAGCAACGCTACATCGCAAGCTGGAAGACCTGCTTGAAGCTGATCTGGTTTACCACAAGCAAACAATGAAGAATCGTCGTACTAAGTACGTGATGCTGACAACCAAGGCTGAGAGGCACTTCAAAGAGCTTGGTGAGTGCATGAGAAAGTCTGTGGAGTCTGTAGAGTGACAATCCAATCAGTTAGCTACGATCAAGACTACATCATCAAGTCGATCATGGAGCTGTGCGGCATTGAGCGTTTTGGCGCTGATCTCACTTATGGAAACGGCGGATTCTGGAAAGACCTGCCTCAGCCATTGATGAAGTTTGATCTAGATCCTCAGACGCCAGATACAAAATTTGCTGACAGCTCAGATCTTCCAATTAAAAACAATGTACTTAGATCGGTAATGTTTGACCCTCCATTTTTGACTTACATCAAGCAAGGCCGCGAACACAGCTCAGTCATGGGAAAGCGTTTCAGTGGCTACTGGCGCTACGAAGAACTTGAGGATCACTATCGCGGCACGATTAAGGAGGCTCACAGGATTCTTTTAAACAAAGGAATCTTCGTAATCAAGTGTCAAGACATCATTCACAACCACAAGATGCACTGCACTCACGCAAACATCATCAAATGGTCTGAAGGAATGTTTAGATTGAAGGATCTATTCATCCTTGCTGCAAAGAATAGGATGCCAATTCCGCAAACTGAAGGAACAAAAAAGAAAGTGCAAAAACACGCTCGAATTCATCATTCGTACTTCATGGTTATGGAGCGCCTATGACAATCACACTCCGCCCATACCAGCAAGACGTAGTAAACGAAGTCAGAAACGCATTTGCTGAAGGCTACAAATGCCCTCTGGTTGTCGCATCAACCGGAGCTGGCAAGACCGTGATGTTTAGCTACATCGCGAAGAACGCCGCAGACAGAAATAATGCGATCCTGATTGCTGCACATCGCAAGGAGATCATTCGTCAGATCAGTCTGTCACTGGCCAGATTTGCTTTGCCGCATAACGTCATTGCTGCACCAGCTCTGGTGCGGCAGATCAAGATCGCGCAGTTCAAGGCATTTGGCAAGTCATTCGTTGACACGACATCATCGACGATGGTTGGCTCAGTGCAAACAATCGTTGGTCGATTCGACATGATCGACGCAGCCATTGCTAGACTGTCAAAGCGAATCACAAAGCCAGCCAAAACAATCGTGATTCAGGATGAGGGCCATCATGTCGTGCAAAACACAGCATGGGGTCGCGTCATGGATCGCTACGGGCCAGCTGTTGGAAACGTAAGCCTGATCGTCACAGCGTCACCTCAGCGCCTTGATGGTCGCGGACTCGGCAAAGGCCACGGCGGTTACGCAGACACTATCATTGAAGCACCACCGATGTCATGGCTGATCGAAAACGGATTCCTGTCTCCGTATCGTGTGTTCACTGCGCAGCATCAGATTGACGTTTCATCCGTTAAAACAAGGATGGGTGACTATGCCGCCTCAGACTTACAGGAAGTGGTCGATAAGCCGCAAATTACAGGTGACGCCATCACTCACTGGCGCAAGCACGCAAACGGCCTCAAAACGGCTATTTTCTGCGTCTCCGTTGAACACAGTAAGCACGTTGCTGCTGAGTTCAATGCGAACGGCATTCCGGCTGCGCACATTGACGGTGGAACCGACGACACTGAGCGCGACAAGGCGATCATCGACTTTGCGAACGGAAAGATTCTTGTCATCACGAACGTCAACATCCTCAGCGAAGGATTCGATCTGGCCAGTATTGCCCAGCAAGACGTGACGATTGATTGCGTGGTTGACTTGGCTCCAACGCAGTCACTGGTGAACGCATTGCAGCGCTGGGGGCGTGCTTTGCGTCCTGCTGCTGGAAAGACAGCTATTCTGCTCGATCACGCTGGAAACGTTATGCGTCACGGCTTGCCAGATGAAGATCGTGCATGGACTTTGGAAGGCGTCAAGAAAAAGAAGCGCAAGACCGATGAAGACGATGAGGAAGATGTCAAGGTCAAGTGCTGCCCAGAGTGCTTCTCGATTCACGCTCCTGATCCAGTGTGTCCGAACTGCGGCCATGTGTATGAAATCAAAGCGCGAAAGATTGAGCACATCGAAGGAGAGCTGAAAGAGATTCAGCAAGCGCAGATCGAGCAGATGCGCAGAACACGGATGCTTCAACAGGGTAAGGCTCAGACAGTGCATGAGCTGATTGCGCAAGGAATGAGCCGCGGCAGAGCAGAAAAGATCATCGAAGCCAGACTCGCTAAGCAGGCATTGCAAGAGGAGATTTTCAACAAGCTCTCAGAGATTCAGGTGAAGACTGGTTTCGGCCCGTACCAGACCTGCGGATTCACGCGAGCCGACATCCTGCGAATGAAGCCAAAAGAGCTGAAAGCCTTGAGTGCTACAATCACAACTGTGAACAATTTGGAGTCTGTATGACATTAGATGAAGCAATCAGACACTACAAGACGCAACGAAAACTTGCTGAAGTGTTAGACGTGTGTGAGCCGTGCATCAGCAACTGGCGATCACGAGGAAAAATCCCTGCAATGGCGCAGCTGAAGATTCAGAAACTGAGTCGTGGCAAATTGAAGGCCGACATCAATGTATTTGGGGTGAAGCCATGAGTTATTCAGAGCTGGAGATGAAGGTCATTCAATGGTCTGAGGCTAGAAAAATCATTCAAAACAGCACGTCTAAGGCTCAGGCTCAGAAGACTGTTGAGGAGTCTGGCGAATTGCTTGAGGCTTCCACTGCTTTGTATGTGCTGGACTCTCTCGGCACTCCAAAAGACGATCCGGTATATCAATTCTGGATCGGAAAATTCAAAGATGCCGCTGGAGATGTTGTCGTTACAGTCATCAACGCGTGTGCAATCGCAGACGTTGATCTGGTTGATTGCTTGGCTCTGGCGTACGACGAGATAAAAGATCGCAAAGGCTACCTGCATCCCAACGGCAAATTCATCAAAGAGTGATTTGCAAAAAATAAAAAATTTGTCTGTTTCTTTAACAAATCGTGATATACTTATTTCACAGCAACACAATTAAAGGATGAAAATGCAAAAACTATTGAAGATCAAAGATGTAGCCGAGATCCTTGGCCGATCGCCAGTGACGGTGCGCGTAGACGTTTCTCGCCGACCAGAGACGTTGCCTCCTCGCATCGTGATGCCAGGATCCAACCGTGTCGTGTGGGATGCCAAGGATGTGGCTGACTGGCTGGCTAAGCAGAAACGCAGTGATGAGGTGTCTGCTTAATGGCTGCGCACGGCATTGAAGCGCTGGTGTGCGAAGACATTGAGAAGCGCCAGCAGCTCGGAATGAAGAAATACGGCGTGTCCGTTGCTGACAGTGATCTTCCGCTTGAAGATTGGCTACAGCACGCATACGAGGAGACGCTTGACAAGGCGATCTACTTAAAGAGAGCAATAGAAAAAATTAGGAGTCAACAATGAAGGCCACAACCAAACAAAAAATCAGAGATGAGCTGCTCCGTTGCAGGCCAAATGGTCTTACGTCAAACGAGTTGTCTGATCGACTCTCGATCAATCCAAACTTGGTGCGCGTCACGTTGACGAACATGGATGATGCTTACATCTACAAGTGGATGGTTACAAAAGCTGGCCACGGATTTATTGCGGTGTGGAAGTGCGTGCCAGTGCCAGAGAATGCCGCGCGTCCTGAAACGCCACCACCAAAGCCTCGCAGAATCTATGACGAGAAATACAAGGCTCGAAAACGCGCCATGTACGCAGCCAAGTGTGGCAAGGCAATTCAAGACACAGGCTCAGGCGTTAGAACTCAAATTCGCGGCCCATGGCCAACGCAGGTGCAGCTATGAACAAGCCACAAAACTGCGGAACGTCATATTGCTCTTGCATTGAGTGCGTGATGGAAGATGAAATAGAAGAAGACGAAGACGAAATCTGCTCATGGTGCAGTGGGTCAGGCGAAGGAATGTATGACGGCTCAACCTGTCAGAAGTGCAAAGGCTATGGCGTTGAGCCAGTTGAGAAGGATGATGAGATATGACAAAAGAAGAATTACTGCAAGATTGGTTGCCGCGACTGATGGGTGCTTTGCAAGAAGTTCGCAACAACGAGAACGCAGCAGCACAGGAAACGATTTACGAGCTGTATGTTGAGATGAAGCAACAAACTCTAGCCGAGAAGATGAGTACATTCAGCGAGATCACATTGGAAGATCAGATGTCCGCGATGGCTATTGAGTTGCAATCGGCACAGAAGCGTTTAGCAAATTTGGAGCTTGGTATTTGTCAGCGTGAGTTTGATGCAGAGAAAGGTTAAGAGTTATGAAAATATTTTTTGCAATCATGGCTATTGGATTTCTATGTCCAGCATGGATGGCCTTAGGTGATTTGACTTGCTGGTTTTGGACTGGTGGCCAATGCTCAAACCTTGTTTGGGATAGCAACAGAACTCTAATAGCTTGCGCTTCTGCTGGATTGTCGCTACCTTTTCTCGGGTTGCTTGTATCATGAACTGGCCCTTCCCACCAGCAACAGGCGCAAAGCCTTGGACTGCCAAACAAATCAAAGCGTACCAACAAGCGCAACGCGCACAACTGCCAGAGGCTCCGCTATGAGTAATTTATGGATTAACTGGCGCTTCGGTGCGTGGCATTTACAAATTGGGCCTGACCGTCCACGTTTTCGATTTGTTCGAAACGAGTATTGGTCAGAAAACAAACCACCATGCTGGTTTGAACGCTATTGAAAGGCAAGTATGAGTAAAGAAGCAATGAAGCTGGCGCTTGATGGTAAAAGCCTGTACGACATAACTGGGTCTATAACCGACATTGACAAGTGCATCATCCACCGATTTGACTTAATCCAAGCCCTTGCAGCACTAGCCAAGCAAGAGCATGATGGTAGCCTCATCAATGAGGGAACCAAATCCAAGCAAGAGCGGGGTGAGCCTGTGGGCATGACTCAGGTTTACCGCTGCAAGATCAAATCACGCAAGCAAATCGACCGAGAAATTCCGCGCGAAAAGCAGGGATGGTGGGCTGATATTTCCGCTGGCCAACTTATTCGCCTGCGAGAAGCCACGCAAGCAGACCTAGACAGATGCACGTTGAATGGGGAGCACAGCAAAAACCCCGCAGACTATATGTGCGAGACGCATACGAACGGCTCACTGGTGTCTAAGGTTGCGCTTGAATACATGAACCCAGAGCAGAATGTATTTGCATCCACCACACCACCACAACGCAAGCCGCTGACGGATGAGCAGATGAATGCGCTCTGGTTTGATACAAATAAACAGCATGGAAGCGTAATTTGGCGTTTTGCCAGAGCAATCGAAGCCGCCCACGGCATTAAGGAGTAAGACATGATTTCTAAACTACTTGCACGCTGGCGCTTTCGCAAGCACCCAAAGGACGACTACAGGGCTGACTACGAAACCCTCATTAGGCTGGCTCGTCGCTGCGCATACGATCTTCGGCACACAATTGATCAGCTTCCTCTGGATCACTTTTACATAGAAGAGATGGGAATGCGCAACAGGTCTAACTGGTGGGTGGCTCAGTTTTCAAAGGGTAATCCTGGGAAAGATTATCGACACGAAATGCAGCGCGATATTGATCACCTGAGATACGAGCTAAACAAACTTCACGATTGGTGCGCAGAGCGCGGATTAAGTCCACCAGACGGCCGAGACATTCCGTTTTAACTAGGAAAGAACATGACCAAAGAAGAGCTAATCCAAATGCTGCGTGGTGTAGGCTGCGATGAAAACACAATCACAGCTATGTCAAACGCTTACGACCTTGGCTTTGAATACGCCAAAGAGACACTGGAGAAAAAATGCGAAAACCAATCGGCCTAACAGTGCCACACAGAGAGGTAGGCTACAAAGAATCAAAAGGATGGCGCGGCCTTGCTGACAGCGAGATCATTGAGATTCTGCGCGACTACAACATGGAGCCATCGCCAAACAGGATGAACTACACGAAGGAGATCATCCGCACATTGATGGAGAGAAACACATGAGCTACGAACTAAAAAGCCTGCTGACGTTGATTGGGTTGATCTTTGCATCAGCAGGCTTGACTGCGGTTGTTCTCTACTGGTTCGTCAGAAGAAGCGTCTACAACCACGACGATCAAGCGTAAGCGCGTGTGCCTTGCTTGTCGATGATGAGCTTTGACTTCATTGGCACATCGCCTTCGTTTGTAGTGATTGCTACATGAGTCCAACCTCCGCCGTTAACTGGATCTGAGAACTCGCGAATGACTTGCTGATATGGCAGATTGCTCGCGATGATTGCTTTCACAACTTGCTCAGGAATCATGCCTGGCACGCGAATATCGGCTGCACAGCCACGACGATGATCGCTCTTGTTGCTTGATCCGACTGCGTTATTCACTGCCTCGCTGCGGAATGCGCTATTCACCATGATTGGCTTGCCACCCAAAACAACTTTTAGTTGCTCCAAAAAGTCGGCCAAGCGCGGCAGGTTTGCTACAGCGTTCACGAACACTTCTTGACCGTTGATGATGCACTTCTCGCGCTCAGTCGGAGTGTTGTCCAACTCGCGGTGATCGGTGTGTGTCAATTCTTCAAGCGTAAAGTGTGGGGTTAAGTTTGTCATTTAATAGCCTTCAAGTTGTTGTAAAAATCAATGCACGAATTCAGTTCGATGATTGCTTGGTCGCCGTCTGCGGTGATGGCGATAAGGTCGTCAGCAGTCTTTGGGTCAAGTTCGGCTCGCGCTTCTGAATCCCCTGCGGCAGATCCGGCAGAGCAACTGGCACGGACTGACAACCTGACAGCGCCAGCAGCGACATCAGCGCGAAGCTGGTCAACTTTGATTTGAGCATCTCGTTTTTCCTTTTCAAGTTTTGCTGTTGTGGCAGCGGCCTCATCGCGCATCGACGATTCAATGCGCTCCACTTCTGCTTTGATCGCTTGGCGCTCGTCGTACTTGCCAGCGAGGAATGCCATCAGCAAGCACGCAATGAAGATGCCTAGATTACGCAGCATTTTCATCAGCCTGTGGAGGCGGAGTTTCGTCTGTCAATTTCTTGTAGACGTAGTTCACGCCAGCGTTCACGAATGTCATACCTGCCACTCCGCCAAGAACTCCACCAGAAAGCAGCATGGCATCGTTAACCTGCTTGGCAAAGATTGCATCAATTGGGGCCATACGCAGCATTGGCTGGATGGTGAAGATCAACGATGTGATGGCAATCAACACGGTGGACGCGAACACAAATGCAATTGTGAGGATCACAACAGCCCACACGCGCACTTGAATCTGTTCTACGGTCATGCGCTCTTCAGGAATGAACGGCTGTCCATCAATGCCAAGCATGATGCACAGAACTTTTTTCAGTTTCTCGGTGAATGTCATTTTTCGTCCTTTATCAACATTTCAGGTGGAAGTAGTTTGTCTGGGCAAGTGCCTTCAACTGTGCAAATTGGTGGCTTGCACTCTGCGTTTTCCCAGTTGCGCGGGTTCTGGCATGGGTAGCGATAACGATCCTCACCAAAGATGAAAACCGATGCGACCAATGCGATCATCAAAAGTACGTATCTCACTATTCACCTTTCTCGGTGTTATTCACCAGTTTTAACAGTCTCTCCAGCTTCTCACGTTCCTCACGCAGCACAAGTGCGGCCTTCTGGTTTTCGCGAGTGCTGTTCTTTAACTCACCCTTCATCTTACGACCTTCGAGCAAAAACAAAAACATCAAGACAAGCAAGATGCCAAACAAGAGGCACAGCAGGAAAGTTATTGCGTTGAATTCGCGCTTATCCATACTGTTCCCATCAACGTCCAGAAGTAAATCACCGTCACAATCGCCCAGAACCAAGTCATGTTGCGGTCAATGTCGTCGCTGCGCTTCTGTGCTGCTATTGCATCCCGCTTGGCCTTCTCTCGCTTTTGCTTCATTTGGCGAGCCGCCTGGCCAACTTTGACCTTGTCCTGCATCTCTTTGAACTGACTCCAAATTGGCCCGAGTTGCCACGGCGCATTGGTAGTCATCAAGCTCATGAGTGCTGGGTAGGCTGAATCCACCTCAACCTGCAACTGCGTCAGCTCTAGCACTTCTTTCTGGTCGATTTCGTCCTTTCCAAAAACTTCTGCGTACCGCTTCTCTGTGTACGTCTTCAGTGTGTGGTAGTTGTCAAACCAGTCACCAACATGACCGATGAACTGCTGCACGATTTCGTCTTGGGTTGGGATGTGGTCGATGTAGCCATCATCCTTCTTAGATTTCTTCCCAGTTGCTTTTGCTGGTGTTGCAGGCGCTTGATTTCCTGCTTGCTGGGTCGCTGTGGCTTGTACTGGCGCAGTTGGCTTTGCGCCTCCGAGAAGACCTTTAATCCATCCCCAAATTCCCGTAACCTCTGCATAAATCTTTTTAGCATCAGTTACACCACCTTCAACAGTTTTCTTAACGCGCTGAATCTCAACAGACCCTTCACGAAGGCAGTCGCAGCAGAACTGTATGCCAGCCCACGCACCACGCATGGCTTGGAGGGCCAGCATGATCTCTGGGCCCACATCACTATTCGCGTGCTTCTTTGATGATCTGCCAGCACTTGTGACCGATCATCAAAACCGTATAGATCAGCGTGGCCCACAGCACCAATTCGCTGACTTGATATCCAGCAACAGTTGCAATAGAAATTGTCGCTGGAGGAGCAACCTTAGTTGCCACAGCCGCCAGCGTTTCAGTTGAATGCTCAGTCGCCATCGGTTACTCCACTGTTGGTTCGTCTGCTGGCAATGGCTCGTTGCCTTCTTCCAGCCATTTCAAGTATTCAGGTGCAGTAACAACGCATGATTCCCACTGACCATCTTGGTGTTGTCGGTTTACAGCCTGAATGTCTGCGTCATTGAGTTTTGGAACAAGTTTCCATTTTGCAGTCGTCATAGTTCACATCCCGTAAAAAGAATTTGCGCTGCTCCAGTTGAATAGATGTACCCGCCTTGGCCTTGTGTCATTCCAGACCCTGTCCATCCAATCCATCCAACGTTTAGGCTAGTTCCACCGCCTATTGCTGGACTGGAAAGCGAAACGCCGCCAGACCCGCTATTCCATCCAAACGAGCCAGTGACTGAAATTCCAGTCGGGATTACTCTTGGCGTAACATCAAAAGCAACCATTCCAACTGCGTTTGTCGTGCTATATGTAAATGCCCCAGCAAAATACTGCGATCCTGAATAATTAAATGCTGGTAAATACCTACGACACAAAGCCAACTCAGTACCATACGGGCGGTAGTCAAACGATGTGGCTGTGCTGCCTTTTTCTAGTTGAACGCCTGTGATGTAGAAGGTGGCTCCGTTTGTGGCAATCAAATCAACCGAACCTGTTGGAGCAAGATATACAGAACCTGCCCATGTTCCAGCAGTACCTTTACGTGAAGAACCACAACCAAGCGAGAACAAAATTTCAAGGCCAACACCAGTTGTAGTAAGCCAAGTTCCAGATGTATCGCCAGCAACTGTTACGGTTTTCTGTTCCCAAGTGTTTGCTGCGCTTATCGTGTAGCTAAACGGGTTGTACCTAGTTCCGCTTGGACTGCCAAAGGTTCCGCCAAACGTACCAGTAACGCTCGAACGAACCCAAAAAGACAGCGTGAATGTTTGGGCGTTAGCCGTACCAAAACCAAGATCAGCTACGTTAAAACCTTCAATTTTTTGCTCAAGAAAGTAACGCTGTGTTGAACCGATTGAAGCATCTGCCGTTGTCACTGTTGCAAGTAAGCTATTAGTAAAACCAGCAGGGGCAGTACTTGAACGCTGCACAGTAAAAACACCATCAGCAGATTCGCCAGAAGCAGGCCAACGGTCTACGGCATAAAAGTCGCTACCGCTATTCACGGTAACACTAGCCCCCGCATTACGCTGGTCAATCATCATCGCACCATTGATGATGCGGTTTTTCATGGCATTTGTGCCGTTGTTTGCGGCAATTGCAGCAAGCGCAGCATTAAACGCTTGAACGTCAACTCCGATTTCAACGCCAAGATTGTCTCGCGCTGTCGCTGGGCTTGCCAGCCCAGAAAGATTCCCAGCCTTCGTCAACAACGATGCAGGATCAATTGATGCAGCAGAAGCGGCAGCAGCGTCGGCCGAGGCGTCAGCAGCAATGGCGCTCAAGTTTGCAGCATCAGCAGACGCATCAGCAAGGTTTGCGCTTGTTGCCGCCTCGCCAGCCTTGGTCGTTGCAATGCCTGCTTGTGTAGTTGCCGTTCCAGCCGCTGCGGTGGCAATACCAGCCTGAGTAGTCGCCGTAGAAGCCGAAGCGGCAGCAGAAGCTGCATCGGCATCTGCATCTGCGCCGACAGCGTTTGCAGCCGTACCCCAGTCATCAAGAGCGGCAACAAAGGCAAACGCCTTCGCATTAAATTGTTCTGGCGAGTCGCCTAACGCTGGTGCGTCTGGTAGTGCTGGGATTGTCATGTAAGACCCTCAAGTTCAAGTGTGCAGTCAGAATGCGTTGGGTACGAGATCGAAACTTGGAAGTCCTTGTAGATCCCGAAAATGATCGTTGACTCGTAATCTCCGTGGCCAATCCACAAGCATGGAGTTGCACGCACATCGGCTAAATACGAAACAGTCGAATCCACATCTTTCTTTTCCAGTAGCATACCAAAACTGGCACGCTTTGAAAAGGCTCGACGAACCAATACTGTGTCGCCAAACTCATTTGTCTCTTTGCGCGAGTAGTCCTGAATGCCGACGTTTGCGCCAAGATTGACGCCAAGTCCGATGCTTCGGATCTGGCCAAACAGTATCACGCCAACCGACATCTCGCCACCGCCGGTCAGGTCAATCAAAATATCGGCCTCTGGGTACGAAGGAAGATCTGCTTGAACAGACAATTCGGCAACCGATCGAATGCTAAAGAACCACTCCCACCAGCCAATGATGTCAGGATGCGACAAAAGCGGTGTCGTTTTGTCGTAAACCGTACCGTAAGTCGGGTCGATCATGCGCACTCGAACCGTGTCAACGCCAGTCATATTCAGCACCGACACGTTGTTCACGACCAAGCCAGGCGTGATCCTGTAGCTGATTGTGTCGGCCTGTGTGGTTTGAGTGCTGTTGGATGTGTCGAACACTTTCCAACGGTTTGTCGGGCCAACCTCAACCCAATACGTCAACTCTGTCGTCGGGTTTTTATTCAGATTCGACGCCTGCAATGACTCATACACCTTGTGTGTACTGGTCAAAATTACGCGATCACCGACAGCGTAGGTGGCTCCACTAGACCACGCTGCATAGTCGTTCTCAGGCACGTCAGATGACACCAGCATGGCTGTAGTCATGGCCAATGGCTTGACCACTTTCAGTGCATACGTTGCTGCTGTCATACCACCGCCCTCGTTTCTGGAATGCCGTCAATATCCCAACGCTCGACGACTTTTGTAAGTCTTGATTGTAGTTGGACAATCGCTCTGGCTTGTGCCTGATTGTCAACTCTCAAGGCAGAAATCTCCTCAATCAGCATGGCTGTCGATGACGAGCCAGACATCAATCCAGCGGTTGTCGATGTTGGAGTCAGCTCCAAACCGTCAGTCTGCGTATTGGCTGTCAGGTCAACCGATGAGATTGTGGAAATTGCCTTTTCAGCAGATCCGGCTCCAAGCACTGCCAGCGTCTCAGACAGGCTACCAGCCAAGAAGCCACGCATACGCGCAACTTCGCTCGCCGTGCTTGCAGTTAGGGTAAACGCTTGCTCCAGTGCTGTGCTGATTGTCGGCAGCTTCGACAACGCAGTCAGATCGCCTGCGCGAGCCTGAGCTGTAGTTGTCGCGAACTGAGCCTGCAATGCAGCAGCTGATTGCTCTGCCGCCGATCCTGTCATGGATTGCTTGAGTCGTTCAATCTCGCTTACAGTACCTTGGCTTGCCTGTTGCAATGCCTCTTGTGCAGCCTTTTCGTCCTGCAACGCCCAGATGCGTTCTTGCAATGCGCGATTCGATTCATTCAGCGATCCAAGCTCAATCTTGCGAATCTCGGCCACATTGTTCGTCTCTTGCAGCAATTGCATCTCAAGGCTGCTACGCTCATTGGCCAGATTCTGCTCAGCCAACGCGGCCTCTTCAGCCGCAGCCTTTGCATCTTGCAGTGCAGTCACCTGATCAAACAATGCACGGTTTGTTTCGCTCAATGCAGCACGCTCAAGCTCACGAAGCGCTTTTGTGTCACCTTGCAATTGCAAGATCTGCTTGTCTAGACCTGCACGCTCCTGAGCTACAGCGTCCTCTTCTTGCAGAGCCGTAATCTTGTCGTACAAGGCTCGGTTAGTCTCATCCAATGCGGCACGCTCACGGGCGCGTAAAGCAACCGTGTCGCCCTGCAAATTCAGCAGAGTTGTCTCAAGACCGTATCTCTGACTTGCGATTGCTTGCTTTGCCTGCTCAAGCGAATCAATGTAGGCCGCAAACTGTGGAGCCAACTCAAGCAAAGCATCGCGCTGGCGCTTGCCAGCTTCTGTTGCTGTGTCTTGGGCGTCGACCAGCTTCCTGTACTCTTCGATGGTTGTTGGCAGTTTTGCCGAAACCATATCTGGCAAGAGTTCTTTAAACGACCTGTACAGGTAGCCTTTAAACAGAGAGAAGCCAGTAATTTGCTTGCTCGTAACCTCAACCCATCCAGCCTGAGTCTTGATGCCAATTGCATCAAACGATGCTTGCAAGTTCTTCAGGTAATCAGCTTGCTGTGCGGCAGGATCAAGCAAATACTGCGTGTAGTTGCTTTGCAGATTCTGGCTGGCTTTTGTCACAGCATCAAATGCTGGGGCAAGCGAGATCAGTGCAGCGTATGTCTTCTGGCCAGCGTCAGTGTTTAGATTCTGAGCGTTGACCAATTGCTTGTACTGCTCGACACTCTTTGGAATTGCCAAACCAATTGAGGAGAAACCCTCTTTCAGAACCTTTGCAACCTGAGCGTTTTTCTCCAAATCAGAGAAGAATGCCTCGTAATATGCAGATGTCTGGCTGCGGAAGTTTTCAACGCCGCCGAACACGTCGATCAGGTTGCTTGCAGCAACGGATGATTGAACTGAAATTGAAAGCAGGTTGTCATTAAACAGCTTCAACACCGAGTTGACAGCGCCAAGACTTTCACTCAATCGCATCAGTGTCTGGGTTGCAGTCTCGCCCTCTTTCTTAACTGGCACAAACCAGCCGTCGAAGAACGCAAATGCGTTGTCGTTGATGATTCGCTTGGCCAGATCTTCAGAGAATCCACCCAGCGCGTCTTCAATGGCTTTGCCTTGAGCAGTTGCATCAAGTCCAGCCAAGCTGATCTTGATTGACTTGGCGTAGTTGTTGATTGAGCTCGCGCCTGCACCAATAGACTTCGCATACTCACGAGTCGAGTCGGTGATGTTTTTGACCGAAGAGTCAAGGAAGCGATCCAACTCAGTCGACACTGCGCTGAAGTTAGTGCCAGATCTGCTTGAACGGAACCAGCCACCAGACTGAGACCACTCTTGGAAGTTGCGCACATCAGCCCCAGTCTGTGTGGAGAACGTGCCAGAGATGCCGGAGCCAGTTGTGCGCACTGCGCCCATGCCGAATGCGCGGTTGATAATGCCAGACACAACGCCAGCCAGAGGGCCTATGTACGCAGAGCCAACAACCGTGGCGATGTCCATCAGCTTTCCGTTGCCGATCTTGTATTCGCCGCTGATTGCCTTGCTCATGGCGTATGCGGCAATCGCGTTGCCAGCCACAGTCAGCGCTTGTTGTGTTGCTAGGCCGCTTTGGGTAAGCGCGTAAGATCCTTGGCCAGCTGCTGTCGTTGGGCCAGCCGCCTGAGTGGCCAATCCTAATGACTGGCCAGCACTGGTTGATGCTACAGCTCCAAAACCTTGAGCGATAGCAGATGCAACACCATCAGTCAAAACGGTCTTGATGCCGCTGAGCATCTGGAACGTAGACATTCCATTGGCAAAGCTCAACGACGATGAGCTTGCTCCAGCAGATCCAGATGCAGCCCCAGCAGCCTGTGCACCGCCAGAGAACAGCGACAAGATACCACCGCCAACAGGAGCAATGATCGCAGAGATAGTCGGACGAAGAATCATCGTCTTAGACATATTCTCAAGCGTGTCTCTTAGGTTCTGGCCAAAGCTCTTACCGCTTTCGAAGCCGCGCATCAATGCGTCAGTCAATGACTGGTTGATCTGATCTGCCGTCTTGGCGAAGTCGTCTTGGATGACTTTGTTGATTGCGGCAGATTTCTCGATTGCTTTGGCTTCGTCTATAACCTCAATTGCAGCCTTCTTTTTGTCGGCGTTCATGCCTGATTGTTCGATCTCTCGAATCTGCTTCGCATACTTCAGATCAACTGCGCGAGCAGCGACGATTTTCTGACGCTCAAGCGCTGTCAAACCAGTCAAGCGAAGCTCATCCTCATAGACTTTCGCGATCTCTTTTGCATTTGCCAAAGACTCCTCAGCTCCAGCCATGATTGTTTCTGACTGAATCTGCTTTTGCACCTCGCCAAGCGACGTGTATGCGCCTTCCAGATCCTTGAGCAACTTACGCTCGCCAGCGCTCTTCGCGTTGGCAATCTGCTCAGACACGCGAGCTGCTTCTTTTTCGCCTTCGGTGATCTTTGCAGCAAACTTACCACGCTCCTCAAGTCTGGCAAGCATCTCTTTCTCAGATTTAATGCGAGCTTGAACTGCCGAAATCTGATTGTTGATCGAGTCTGCGTATTCCTTGCCAGCTCCACGATTGATGCCAGCGATGACAGTTTCGTAGTCGCGCAAGACTGAGTTGTACTCCTTTGAGCCTTCAACTAATCCTTTCAGTGCAGTGTCTCGCTTCTCAGCGGCCTGCTGTCGCTCAAGTTCGCGTTTTTTCTCATCGGAGTAGAACGACTTCGCCTGCTCGCCAAGCGCGATAGCAGATTTGTTTGCTGCGTTTTCATCGTCCTTGGCTTTGATTCTTTGCTGATTTACGTCGAGATACTTTTCAGCAAGGCGAATATTCTCCTTCAGTGCATCAGCCTCAGCTTGAAGCACATTTTCTGCATTTGTACCTTTTGTGTTTGCAATTCCTTGCTCTTTCAAGGCAAGCACTCGCTTCATTCGCTCAAGCTCAGCTTCAGGTGTGCTTTGACGGCCAATCTCAAGAACTGCATCGCGAGCTTGCTTAATCCAGCCAGTCAAAGAAATCCAACCGCGCTCTACAGAGCCGAGGTTGGACAGCAACTTTGGCGTCATTCCTTCAAGAGATGCTGCGTAAGCCTCTTGCGCGACACGAGCCGCTTCCGACATCTTGCCTTGCTCTTCTAGCGCTCTAATTTGGTCGTATACGGCCTTTGTCAAATAGTTCGATGACTCAGCCAGCTTCATTGAAGCCTGCAATGGAGCCTTACCAAGAGACTCAAACGCCTTTACCGTGTCCTCAACAGCGCCGCCGCCAGCCTTCTCAAATTCAATTGCGGCCTTGGTGAATCGAGCGAAATTCTCAGCTCCAACTTTTCCGGTCTGAGCGAATAAATTTAAAACCTCAGCAGCCTTTGACTGCGTGGTGGTTCCGCTATCAAGGCTGGCTGCAATATTCGACAGTTGTGCGGCAGTCGTTCCGGCAGCATTGCCAGTCAAGATCAATGTCTTCTGGAATGCCTCAGCCTCTGCTGCTCCTTTAAAATATCCATATCCAAGCGTACCAACTGCTGCGGCAGCAATAGTGAACGGATTCACCAATCCAGCGACGTACTTGCCAAGTGCGCTAGCCGCAGCGCCAGCGCTACCAAAAATATCGCGGAGCTGGCCACCCTGCTGCAAAAGCACAGTCAATGGAGCTTGACCGCCTTGCAGTGACACCACAATGTCGGTGAACTGAGCTGGAACCTGACGCAGAGCAGCGGCCGTAGCCTTGGCTGTCATGCCGTATTCGTTGAGCTGCTTGCTACCCTTGCCAAGAGAGCCGTTTAAGGCTTCGTTGGCTTTTTCAATTTCGCGCAGCTTGGCCAGGTATGGCTCCAGCTTTGTCAGGTCTGCGCCGCGCTGCTCGGCGATTTTGGCCTGATATGCAGCTGTACCCTTGCCCCCAGCCTCAAGCTCGGCTGTGGATCGCTGTACAGCCGCAATGATGCTGTTTGTGGCGCGTTCTTGGCGCTTAGCGACCTTTTCTGCCTCTTCCGCGAGCTTCTTTTGCTCTTGAATGACTTTTTTGATGCCAACGCCAGTTTGATCAGCAGCCTCCTGAGTCTTGTTGAACGACTCAGTGGCTTTCTTGCTTTGCTGATCTAGCGCCTGCGACAGCTCGTTGATCGAGTCCTTGGCTACCTTGGTTCCGTCCTTAACACCAGAGGCGTCAACGCCCATCTCAATGTTAATTTTTGGATTGTTTGAGTTACCTTGAGTAGCCATGCAGCACCTAACTGTTTGCTTGGCGCATTGATTCCAATGCCGCCGATTCCATTACACGAATGTCATCGAATGCAACTTTCCAGTCGTTCGATGGCAGACCGAGATTATCAATCATGCGGAATAGGACGTTGTAGTCCAAACCTGTCGGCCCACCCATCCCGATTCGCCACTGTGTAGCTATCGCGATAAACAGGTCTACAGTTTGCCAGTTTTCGGGCCAAACTTCAACTGTTTGAGATGCCATAAAGCCAGAAAGATCAAACCCATTTCTGGGCTTGTCTTTCGGCTCTGGCAGGTATAACGCCGAAGCGACCCGTCTTAGTTTCCCAGACGGCCTTCGGTGATGGCAGAACGATAGGTGTTCATGATGGCCATTGCAGCGGCTGGTAGCTCGTCGCACAACTGAGCCACAGAACGGCGACTGAATTCGATGTCCAAATTCCAACCGTCAGCGACCTTCATGATGTAGTCTGCGTTGGTTTCTTTTGTCTTTTCGAGAGCATCTGCCAGCGAGAATTTTTGCTCTTCCTCGCCAGATCCTGTTGGAGCAACGCCAGCATCGTCCATCAGTGTGTCGATCATCTTGCCAAATTCGGTGCGCGTGCGGTACACATAGCTCATCTCAATTGAGCCTTCGCCGCCTTCAAGCATTGGAATGTTGACGATTGCTTTGAAATTCTTTGGGCGTGAGCCGAGTACGATTTTTGCCATTTGGATGTTTCCTTTGGGTGTTGAAAATGCCAGTAGAAGAGCTGTCAAGCAGATCATTTGGTTCACCCATTGTATTCCAAAAACTTTTCAGTTGTGACATTCACAACTTTACTCTTGGATATTTTTTACCAGTTCTAGATGCAGATATCTTTGCTCTAGTTTCATCGGAAACTATTCTTCCAATTGATGATTTTGATATTTTCGCCCTGTATTCATCGCTAAGATTTTTCCCGAACAATGGATGATTTGATCCTAATTTTGATCTTGACATCTTTCTTCTTGATTCTTCAGAGAAAACTTTTCCCAAATGAGACTCAGACATCTTTCTTCTGGTTTTTTCGGATGCTTTTCTTCCCGTATTCTTTTTCGCAACCTTCTGAGAAATTTCCTTGCTCCTCATTGGATTAGCATCGCCCATCATTTTTTCTGACTTAGCCAATCTAACTTCTGGCCTTTTCGATACGTTTTTATCTCCCATCAATCTGTTCGATAAATTTTTTCTAGCTTCATCTGACATCTTCATTCCAGATGCGCCTTCTCCACCATCCGTAAGATTAACAAGAACACCTCCAAATTGACGCCTTCCATATTGCTTTATTAGTGAGGCTTCAACTCTAAATGCCTCGTCTTCTGACAAATGTTGAGAATGTATCTCAACATCAACACCATGTATTGATGCAACAGAAGCCCAAAATTTAGATCTTCTAGAAAAATCAACAGATCTATTTCCCCTGCCTTTTCCTACATAAAACACCTCTCCACTTGATTTTTTCTTGTGAAGATAGACGTAAAAATTGTTCATAAAAAAATAGGGCCATCAAACGATGGCCCTATTGTATCAGTTAGCTAGTGTAACTAATATCAGCTCGCGTAGGAGATTGAGCGGCCCAACAAAGTCAAGGCAGCAGTGACGCTGTTTGCTTGGTTGACGTTCAACGATGGAGCTTCAGACACGCTCATGTAGCCGTAACCGTAAGTCACAGCGCCGCCAGACAAGACCATCTTGAATGCGACTTTAGACAATGTGCGGCTAATGTCCAACATGGCTTGGTAGTTGGCGTTCGCTGGATCGTGACCCAAAGTCAGCGTGATGCTGGTGGCGTTGAAGCCAGTAGGGATGTTGATCGCGTTGCGACGAGCGATTGGGTTGATGGTTGTGAAGCGAGCGTCACCGCCGGAAGTGGCAATGGTCAACACTTGAGGGATTTCAGTCCAGCTAGACACCTTCTGTGCGCTACCAGTACCAGTACCAGCAGAGTAGAAGTCAGTGTCAGTAGAGTTCAAGCCAGTGACGCCGAATGTGTCAGCAGTCAATGAATCGACTTTATACACGGTGTCAGTCGCATCTTCCCAGCCAGAAGTCAAAACAACTTCATCGCCATCGGAATAACCGTGCGATGTAGCGCTTGCTACAGCTGGTGAAGCGTTAGACAACGCTGTGATTGTTTTTGCAGATGCGAAGTCCTGAGAAAAATAGAACTTGCTGCCTTCGGGGAAGAAATAGGCCATGATTAAAACTCCTGTGAAATGTCCGGCCGGACGAAGCACTTACGTGCGCCATTGAGCGAAAACCACTCTACGTAGATTTTAGAGTGATTTTCAGATGAGTTGCAAGCTCTTTATCGTAAGTCTCGGATGACAAAATCCTGAATCGCACCACGCAAACCAGTCTCCTGATCTGCAACCGAAACCAGCTCCGCCGAAGCCTGAGCAGCAAACAGAGTCGATGTGCGCAACGCAGCGTCTGCAAGCAGCATCAATTGAGACGCGCCAAGTCGAGTTTCTGACCATACGTTGATCTGGATCACAGCTTCACGCATATTTGGAACTGATTTTCCAAGCGGCTTGATTGACGTTCCGCCAATTTGGTTCCAAGTGATGAATGGACGCGCCGTGTTCTCTGGAGCGAAGTCTGGATAGACGTTGTCGCACACCGTTTTCAGGACTGTGTAGACGTTTGATTCGAGGCTCATAGTTCACCTAACTTTTTCATGATAGCTCCCTCAGCTGCCGCCAAGGCTTCTTTGTATTTGTTTACAAGTGCAGGACGTAAGAATGGCTGTCTATCTGGTGCGAATGGGTTTAATCCGTACTCAACAAACAAACCATACGGAGCTTTCTCGTAGTTCCAGCTCACATGATATGTAGCCCTAGTTGGACTTGAGTTGTCCTTTGAATACACCTGATAAATTGCTTTTTGCAGCGTTCCAGGATTGAATCTGTATCGACCCTCTTTGCTCTCGCTGCCTTTCTTCCATGATTTGCCATAAAAGAAGTGAGGCTTTGTGCTGCGTCCCGCAAGCCTCTTTGCCTCTTCGTAAATTACGTTTGCTCCAGCCTGTGCAGCCGGACGAATCGCCTCAACAGCGGCATCTTCTAGTCTTGAAAGCAAATCATCAAACTGGGATGTATCCATCCCGTATGTGACGCTATTCTGACCTTTAGCCACCGTATACCTCGCAGGCCAGATCCATGTAGTCCTTGTTCTGCTTATCGCGCAAAACTGCTTTGATCTGGTAAACGATCGAGCCGTGTGAAACGCGCATTGCAGCAGTAATTCCGGCCTTGTAGCGCACTCGAATGCTGGCACGAATAGTCGATGTCACTTCGCCGGATTTGATCTCTTCCAAACCGCTGCGATGGCGAATATCAGCCCAGACTGTCGCGTATGTCGTCCAAGTATTGACTGGCTGGCCAATCTCATCCTGCGTTGTCGATTGCTGCTGGATGATCACTCGATTTTTAAGTTGGCCTGCTCTCATGTCACATTCCCATATTGATTCGGTACGGATCAAGCAGCCACTTGATGCCAAGCGGAAGCTCAATCACGTTGCCGCCAGATTGCTGGGTCACAGACTCGCGATTTTCGTAGAGCGTGCCAACCTGAAGCAGCACAGCAGCTTTAACTGCGTCTGTCATCACCAATCCATCCAAGTCGCTGCCAATGCTGGATGCGTATAGATTTCGGTTCAAATAGCTTGATGCCGCCTGCTCGCAGCCGTCCAGATACATCTGAATCAGAGTGTCTTCGTCTGAATGATCTACGCGAAGATGAAGTTTGGCCGCAGCCAGCGTGATGATGCTCATGGTCTTTCTTCCCAGCGTGCTTTAAATACGCCTTGTGCAGTTTGGTTTCCAATGTTTGTGATCGAGATATAGTATGTACCAGCAGGCATACCAATTGGGTCTGAACTGCCGCCGGACACAGAATCGCTCTTGTTTCCACTGTTCACCTGAAACACATCGAGCAGGTTGCCACCAGTTACAACTCCGCCATTGTCCATGTCTACGTGCGTGACATACGAAAAGTCAACGTCTGACGTGTTATTCACCCGCATGACTGGAATGTCGTTGATGAACGGACTCGTGACAGTGCTTCCAGATCGAAGTTCAACCCTTACGCTTCCAGCCCAATTGTCAACAAGAAAACTATTCAGGAAAACATCAACCGTGGTGATTGCACGGATGGCAATGCTGGAGCCAGTATTGATCAAATACTCGTGGAACGCTGAAAACTCACGCCCAGCAAAAAATCCAGTCTGGCCAACGTCAACACGAACGCGAGCATACTGCCCATCTTCGTCCGTCATCAACTTTGCTGGCGGATAAGCCTCAACGCGCTCGGCGTGCGTTCCATCCCCTCGGTCAACGAGGAGCTTCTTTAAGCCCTGCCAGAATGGGAAGTTCGTATTGCTCATGCCCAGAGTTTACCTTTCAAAGCGCAGGAATCCAACTCTTTTTAACATCCCAAGGACGTGGATTTCCGTGGAAACAGATCACACTAGCTCCAGTTGGCACGGTTTTCAATGAATGCGCCTTGTAGCTGAATATCTTGTTTGGCAACTCAAGCTGCCAGCGCTTGCACGGCAAAACGTCACGCAAATAACCCTGATCACCCCAATACTCGCGGGTGACGCAGCGTTTCATGTGCGCCTCTGGATTTTCTATCCAGTCAGACCAAACCCTGTCCTTATCGCTATTTTTGATCAGCATCAAGCCGGACGCAGGCAGGTGTGGCTTGTAAAAGTCGCTCAGCAATGTGGTGTGTTCAAGCGATTCGAGCTGCTCAATTCCACCCACGACAACCGTGTCCAAATCAAAAAACAGCAGGTCGTCCTCGATGTCCGGCCGAAACAGTTCCATCTTCGCCCACCAGCCTGGCCAATCGTGTTTAAGCCTGATCGTCGGCACACCATCGACATCGACATCAGACAGGCAAACCAAATCAGGAACCTGACGTGCAAGCCACTGGACGTGCTGCGGCCCGTATTCCTTGCCACTTCTCAAAACGCAAACTCTCACAGCAGATCCTCAAGATTTCGTTTCGGAAACATATCGAGCGCAGTCACCCTGCTTGCATTGATGATTTCAGCTTCAGGATGGTCGTCTCTGAGCTTCTGAAACAACGCAGGCCACCTGTCTATCTGCCTCGCATTTGCAAGCCCTCTGGGGTGGTTTCCATGCCAATGAGCCTTGCCATCAGTGTGCTGGCAATCGAACCCAAGCATGATCACGCGAGCTGCATCGCCAAACAGCGCCAGAGACACGCCGCCAGCGCCAGAATTGCCATAAGCGTTGAACTTGGCTGGATTCAGGTATGTCGTCATGTACTTCGCTGGCAGATTGTTCGTGCAGAACCTCTGTCCAACGAAGTCACGGTTCACTTCATCGAGATGCAAAGACCACCAAGGCTCATCAAGAGCAAACAGAGCGTCAGCCCAAGGCGCAGCTCTGAATGTGGTGTTGGCGACGATTACTGCTTTTTGGCCTTGCGTCCAGTCTTGCTGGATTTCTTCTCTGGCTCGCCAGCTTCTGACTCGCTCGATGTCTCCTCTGTTGAGGCTTGGCCCACTGGCAAGGACGACGACTGTTCCTCCTCGCCACCTTCCGCTAAAGGGCGGTCCATAGCCTCCTTGGTTTCCATGCGCACAGCTTCGCCGCGCTCGATGAGAAACAAACCGAGCTGATCAGCAACTTCAACTGGCACGCCAGCTGGTAAACGGCCATAGCCAACAGCCATTACTGGCTTTTTTGATGTAACTACGATTTTCATAAACTACTCCATCACAAATGTGAAATCATTCTATCAATAAAAAAGCCCTCCGAAGAGGGCTTTTTAATTCACAACTGTTAAGCTGTGAAGTTGCCATACAGCAAGCCAGCAGGACGCTCAACACCTAAGCCAAGGCGCTCTTCAGCGCGGATAGTGATCAGGTTGTTGGTGAAGTCTGCATTTTGATAGCCCATCTCGATGACTGCGCCGCTGCGGTTATACAACACGGCAGAAGTGCGCAATGCGCCGATCAAGAACTTACCAGCTGTCATGTTGTTAGACAACACAACGTTCACGCCGAATGGGTTCATACCAGCGGCCATGCCAGGCATACCGTACAGGTACTCACCAGCGCCGCCAGTGTAAGTCTCGCGAGTACGCTCCAAAGCGCCCCAATCAGCTGGGTTCACAACCACAGTGTCAGGAGCATTGCCAGTTGCCCACAATGCGTACTTGGCGCGGTTGATTGCGTCGACCAACAAGTCATCGCTGGTAGCTGTGTAAGCGGTAAAGTTGCCGCTGTCAGTCAAGCCAGACAAGTTGGGGCTAGTGCCGTTGCCGTTCAACAACTGAGCGTCGATGCGCTGGGCCAAGCCGTCACGCAAGCGAGTTTCAATGTAAGCCACAACAGCAGGAGCGTCAGCCAACAGCTGATTCGAAATCTTTATCCAGTGTGCAACAGTGGTAATTGGCACGTTGTATTGCTCGAAAGTCACGTCAGACTCAGGCTTGGCAGCGCCTTGAGACACTTCAGCAGCAGAGTTTGTCCAGCTGGCTTCGCGCAATGCGTTGACCATGTTGGTAGACACTGTGATGCTTGTCAAGGCAGCACGGATGCTGGTTGGAGCAAAGTTGCCAGGGATGATGCCAGGCTTCTGGTCTGGGAACACAGTTGTCGAACCAGAGGTGACAGTGTTTTTGACTTCAAAGCGAGCGCGTTGAGTGTTGCCAACAACGATCTGCTTGAATTGCTCAGACTTCACGAATTCTTCAGCAGCAGACAAAGGTTTAGCTTCGGCTTGCATACCAGCAGTTTGCTTTTGAGCCAACTCAACCATTTGTGCAGACAAAGATTTGAACTGCTCAGACAGTTCTTTCACTTCGCCTTTGACTTCGGTGTCAACGTTGCCTTTTTCTTTGAGCTGACCTTCGAATTTCTCGATTGCAGCTTGCAATTTCACTTCTTGCTTGGCCAAGCCAGCTTCGATGATGTCTTTGAGTTCCATGATGATTTCCTTCAGGAGTTAGTTTGCTTTAATCTGGAATAGCTTGGCAATTTCTTGCTTCGCCTTTTCTTCTGCCAAAAGCTCACCTTTCAGCAAGGACTTGATGCGCGATACCAGCATACACGCATCATTCCGACTAAAGCCACCTGACTCCCTCAGCGCAGCTTCAACTTCACGAATGCTTGAGGCAGTTTCAATTGCAGACTTCACGCTATTGATCGTAGCGTTCAAATCTGCTGGTTCTTCAACAACACTGATCTCAAACAGTTCAATTTCCTTGAGCAAGCGACGACCTTCGCCGATCAGCTCGCTCTTCGTTGGCATATAGCCGATCGACATACCATCAATCGCGCCATGCTTCATCGAGGCATACACGTCACCAGCAACTGAATGGCCAGGCGTCAATTGACCCTCGACAAACAAACCCTTGCTGTCAACAAACATATTCTTCCACTTGCCGATGATCGGGCCGTAGTGGTTCCAGCGCAAACGAATTGGACGCTCGCGATTCACAAGAGTCTTGTCGTATGCGTTCGGATCAATCGTGTCGCCATAAGCGTCTACGCCACCAAAGACGGAAGCGTAGCCGGAGAACGACATATCGTCACCGACGAATTTCAGTTGGAGCGAATCAACGCCTAATTGTTTGATTTCCATAAAAGTTTCCCTCTTCACGGAATTGTACGACCTCAGTGTAACAACAGCAACACATCGTTGCGCTTTCTTTTGGCTTTGCGAATCACTTCGTCAGCCAGCAATGGCCACGGTTGCCATTCCAAATCTTGCCTCTGCCGTCCACCCTGCGGAATTGCTGTTGGCTGAGGCTTCTGGCCAGACGCCGAGAATGTGTCTGACGCCTCGGATGCAGATAGCAAGCCTTCAACCAGAACTTCTCCGGATGCAGACATGGAGTCAGATCCAGTCTCAGACGCATAGATCAATCCGTCAATAAACGCAATCGCCTCAGACAGAAACTCATCAGATCCAGTCTCTGAGGCATTCAGTTCGCCAGACAGGAACGCGATGCCAGAAGCTGAAAGCGAATCCTCGCCAGTTTCTGACGCTTCGAGCGATCCCTGCGCCGTAATATCGCCAGCTGCGTAAAGCGTGTCTGCGCCTTCGGTGGCAGAAAATAGACCAGAGGCGGGTAGCGCGAAGTATATTGGGGAGTCAAATACATCTTCGCCTTCGGCCTTTTGGTGAAAAAAGTAATACCAATTGGCTTGAACTATGCCACCAAGGGAGGAGCCATCGCCCTCCAGTGCCGACATTGCTCCTGTTGTCATGGTGCGTGCGTAATCGACGCGCTGTTGATTGTGATTGTCTGGCCAGCAGTGATTGTCACGCTGTCAAGATTGATGTCAGCGCCTGACGTACCAACGGTTAATCCGGTGATGATGTCGGTGCCATCGACTGCTGTGCGAATGCGTGCGGCAGCGGCCGTACCGCTGTTGTCTGCCGTTGTGTCAGACTTCGGAAATCCAGCGAACGTCATCACGCCAGAAGCCACTGTTGCGGCTGGGTTATCAAGCGGAATGACGGCCAGCACAGCCGCCATAGACGCCGTTCCGATCTCCAGAACTGCGGTTGTGCCCATAGCCGTCACAACGGCGTTCAAACGGGCATTTTTCACTGCGGTTGTGTATGTCACGGCCATGTTTATTTCTCGTAGGTGATGATGGTTTTGCTGATTTCGTCGTTTGCATCGCGCTCTACGGTTTGCACAGCACGCTTCGGATGATTGTCAACAACTGTCACGTCAGATGGCTTGACATCGTTGTAAACGTTCACTGTTGGGTTTACCTGCTTGAGTTCTGGCATCACAGCCTCAACAACAACATTGTTTTCAGGAACGTTGATCACATTCTTGATGTCCGGCGTGTTCACGTTGGTGACGTTTTTCTGCTCCGGCAGGTTGACGTAATTGTTGATCACTGGAGGTGGAGTTGGGGCGCTCTTTGTGCTTGTTTGCACCAGTGTGCGCAACGATTTCACCTCATCCATGAGTCGTTGCATCTCATCTTGCTTGAGCTTGTCATTGATGTCGGCCATCGGATCTGCGACAGGTGCGACAGTATCTGCTGACTGGCCAAGGCCATCGACAGGAGCCATAGCGCCCTGAATCAACAACTGATCACCGCCATCTTTCTCTGGCAGATGCTCCATTGCGCGAGCCTCGTTCGGCGTCATCAAGCCGTTGGTGATGGCGATGCGATACGACTCGTAGCGAGATTTCACGTCTGCGCGGAGTAGGGCGTCGAAGTCAAACGCGACATCCATGCGATCACGCTCTGAGGCAGTCATCAAGTTCACCAAGATGCTGGCCTCAATCTTCTCAAGCAATGGGCGCAGTGACAGCTTGTAGAAGCCCTGCATCACCTGCTCGATACCGGAACCCCAAACGCTCGTGCCAGACGAGTCGTTGACCATCACGGACGGCACGCCGTACCAGCGGCAGATCTCTGCAATCTGGAACTTTCGGCTTTCCAGCAATTCGATGTCCTGTGGAGACAGGGAGATGCCGTCAAACTTCATTCCACCTTCGAGAACGAGCAAACGATCATCCTGACTGGTAGTTAAAGTGTTGAAGTTCGCACGCACCTTATCTCGCTGCTCAGGTGTCAACACACGGTCAATGCTCAACACGCCGGATGGCTTCGCGCCGTTGCGGTAAATCTTCGTCACGGCGCTCTCAGCGGCCTGCGCAATACCCAAAGAGTTGCGCTGGTATGCCAGAGGTGACATACCAATCGTGCCGTTTCCCATCAACTTCAAGTGCCAGATGTTTTCAGCAGCAAAAACGGCCATGCCTTGATCGTTTTGGTAGTTGTAGACCATCGTGCCATCGTCGAGCATCATTGGCTCGACCTGCGCTGACATGATCGGCAGCAAACTCACGATGCGACCACCAACACGCTCGATAACGCAGTATGCGTTGCCGTTCACGATCAAATTCAGCATTACCGTCTCGAAAAACTCAATTTTCGTCTGGTATCGGTTCACTTTTCCATTGAAAAGCGTGGTTAATGCGTGAGTTTCGTGAATAACTCGTCCGTCTGGCGTCTTTTTGTAGATCGTCAGAGGCAGCGAAGCGACTGTTTCTGAGAGTAATTTCACACAGGCCCACACTGCGGATAGCTGCATTGCGCTGTCGTATGTGACAGTCGATGCTGCGTCTTCAGAGTAGCTGGACGGCGTAGAGTATTGGATGCCTTTGGATCGGCGCAAACCGCCCATCACCCAATTTGAGAAGCTGGAAAATAGACTCATTTGAACGTCACCGGATTAGACAGAAA
>JACCDY010284899.1_pt1 | contig 39947 bp, 19 predicted proteins | sample 7446391 | NCBI WGS metagenome assembly JACCDY01 (sample SAMN15323451, study PRJNA562643) | freshwater metagenome | isolation source: river surface water | place: USA:Blue River Watershed | collected 2017-08-18
CATGTATCAATGATCTGCCACGATCCCAGCACGGCCTTCCATTACTGCCACCCCACGATTTCCCACATCAGTTACGACCTGACGCCCTGCGTCAAGCGGGTGACCGATTGGGTGCAACACGTGGCCAGCGGCAAACCCGACCGCCAACAGGTGCTGTCGAAATCGGTCTTTGTGAGGGGCGAAACGATCGGGCCTCCGCCTCGCTGAACCTCATCATCCCCGGGTCGGCCGGACATCACTTCTCCACGGTGATCGCCAGCGTCTTGGTCGCCTGACTGAGCCCAAGGGAATCACCGAAAGACACTTCGATGACATAGTTGCCAGGGGCATCGAAAACCACCTCTGAGTTGCACGCTTCAGCGGTCCCGTTTGGCGTGAACACTGCGGCGCCGGGCCCCTCCAGCTTCGTCCATGTAAAGCGGGGCGCTTGGCGACTTGCATCGGACGCCTGCACGCTCAGCAAAGCGCTTCGGGCAGGACCTCGAATGAGTGACGGCTTGGCACTGAGCGAATCGATCCTCTTGAGGCTCTTGCTCGGTTGGTATCCAGCGGGCTTGGCCAACTCGTCGACTGCCTTCGACTTGCGGTTGTCATTGGTGTCCTCAATGACGATGGCAGCAGCCTTTTCCGCCTCAATGTAACCATGCTCGCGGAGCAACTCCACGCCCGATCGGCGAATGCTGGCACTGAACATCGAGTCCGCGGGTGCACGCTCGACCACCGCGGTCACCACCGTGTCGGCCAGCGCCAGGAGATCCTTCTCGGTGAGGTGCTCATAGACGGACTTCAAGGTTCCCCGGCACTGCCCGGCGGGATTGGCAGCCACTGCCCGGATCGCGGGATAGAGCAAAGCCCTGTCCACATCGGCAACTTCCTTACCGGACAACACACCCTTGGGACCATAGGCACTGCCACCGTAAAACAGGAGCATGCAAAGGGAGCCGTGAGCGAATTGCACGGGATCCTGAGAATCCGGCGGCACCGCAGGCCTGAAGGTCGAAACACAGGCTTTGAGAATCGTTTCCACTTCAGCCATCTTGAGTTCTTGAGGCAGATCACGCATCGATCCGCCGGCCACCAGACGAACTGCCGGATCGGGGTCGGTCAGAGACTCCGCCAGCACACGCGCGGCCCGCTTGTCAGCAGTTTTGCCCAGTGCCCACAGGGCTCCAATCCTTCCTGGATGCTTCGCATCCGAGGCAATCGCCACCAAAGTCGACACCAATCCCTCAGGTTGTTGTTCACGGCTGACCATCTCGTCGGCCGCATCCTTTTTCACCTTGGGCGACCAACAGGAAAAGTCCTCGATCAAGTCCTTGTCGCTGCGTTGGTGGGCATCATAGAGCGCCGCGAACTCCGCCTGCTGGACATCCCCAGCCTTCAACAATTCATCATCCAAACCCTTGCCGGTGATCCATAGTGCGCGCAGAGGCGCAGCGTAGGTCAGCAGTGGCGGCACAATCGGATCGAGGCCGCTGTAGTCGGGCACATCCTTGCTGCCCAGGATCTTGGAAAACGCGAAGCCGCCATCCCAACGGCGGCACAAATCGAGGTGCCAGCGGATGTGCTTGAAGTGCATGATGAGCGCCTCGCGGCTGCCGGCGTATGCACCCAGTGGTGCCCACTGATAGTTGAAGTAAGGACCGGTGTGCCCCCCTTCGCGCTCCGGAAACGAAGCCGCCGCCATCTTGGCGAAGTAGGCCGCCTCCTTCTCGCGACCTTCAACGCGACGCATGACCAAGGCGGCCAAACCGCATTTGCCATTGTTCTCATGACTCTTGAGATAAGGGGAATGCTCACCGTAGGGGATGACTCCCTTGCCGGCATAGTAGGCAAAGAAAGTCGTTGCCCGCTGGATGGCGGGCTCCAACTCCGGACGAACGATCCCACATTCCTTCGCCAGCACCAATCCCAACAAAGCCGGCAGGGCCGATGAGTTGACCGGCCCATAGCCGGTAATCGAACCGCGACTGCCATCGTCATTCGGACGCTGGTACAAATGGCCCATGGTGCCGTAGATGCTCTGGCCATTGGCAATCGAAACCACACACGCCTCGATGGTGGGCAACACCGACTTGTCCTTGGTTTGCTGGTAGTATTCCGCCAGCGCAATCAGCGTGTGCCCCCTCCTCCACGGCGCCTTGGAGCCGGTCTCCACCTCCCCACTCATGATGGACTCGATCTCCTCCTTGGAGAGCAGCATCTCGGGCAGGCGCTTGCGCACCGCCTCCATGCGTTCGCCACTTTTCGGGTTCGCCGGATCGTTGCCCGCCAGCAGACCCAACATCGCCCATTCGAATTTGCCGAAGTCCTCCTGCTTCGCGAGATGATCCAGAGCCTCCTCCAGAATCTTCACCGACTTCGGACAGTCAAACGGAGCCGTGGCACTGTAGGCGCCCATCGTCCGGAGTTTGATCGGAACCACGCTGGTCTTGCCCTTGCGCCACACCAGCAAGCGCAGTTCGGCCGGGTCGCGGGCCTCCGCGTCGTTGATGGCCTCGGCCAACAGCAGGCGCGCATCCGAATCAAAGGCAACAGGCTCCTTACCGTTGCCGGAAGCGCCGAGGATCACGTCCTTCAACCCGATCTTGCCCTCGGCAGGCGAGCCTTTCTCAACGACCGTCACCAGAATCTGGCGCGCCTCGGAGGTGTCCAGGTGCTGGTGATACATCCAGCCGCGCATGCCGGTCGGGCCGAGCGGCACGGCCGAGGTGTCATCGGGCTTGCCGCCCGCCGTGAGGTCGGGCATCGGGCCGGTCGATTTCCTTGCGGCACTCGCCGACGGATTCGTGACCAAAAAGGTGGCCATGGCCAACAGCGCAACCATGGGGCGAAATGAGGAATGGTTCATGAGTTCGGAAAGCTGAGCGCAACACCTCGGCACCAGAACAGGAAGGTTGCAACTCCATGACTTATCCCAACACGGGCGGACAGCAAACCATGATCCACCACCAACCGACCCGTTTAATGGGGCGCTTTGATCTTGGGTTTCCATCGCGGACAGCGAAAGATGACCGCAGGATCACTAGGTATGCCATGCATGGCCTGTGCGGCGGTCATGCCCAACGAAATTTCCTCTCCATGCACTCCACATCCTCCACCATCGCATGCCTGGCCATGATCTGGCTCCAGCCGCTTGCCATGCTGGCCGCAGCGGAGGCGAGCCCCAACGACAACTCACGACCGCCCAACATCGTGATCTTCCTCGCCGACGACATGGGCTACGGCGACCTCGGCTGCCACGGGGAACCGCATATCAAAACCCCGAACCTCGATGCCTTCGCCAAGGAGTCTCTGGAATTCACCAATTTTCATGTCAGTCCGGTGTGCTCCCCAACCCGCGCAGCGATCATGACCGGACGCTACCCCTTCCGCACCGGCATCTGCGACGTCTATGGCCCCGGCGCGGAAATGGATCCGAACGAACTCACCATCGCCGAGCGCCTGCGTAAGCTGGGATACGCGACGGGCATCTTCGGCAAGTGGCATCTTGGCATTGAGGAGGGCCACCTCCCCCACCAGCAGGGCTTCGATGAGGCGCTGACCTGCAAGGACCATGCGATGCGGCAGTATTTCGATCCGGTATTGCTGCACAATGGGGTGGAGCAGAAATATGATGGCTATTGCATGGATATCTTCGCCGATGCCGCTATCCGCTTCATCCGCGAAAAGAAGGATCAGCCCTTCTTCGTCTACCTGCCCGCCAACCTCATCCACGTTCCACTGCAGGTATCCGATGAGCTGAAGGCTCCATTCGACAAGCTGGAGGTCAATGACTCCACCAAGAAGATCTACGGCATGAGCTCCAGTCTCGATACCGGATTCGGCCGGGTGCGGGCAACACTCGCCGAACTCGGCCTCGAGGACAACACGCTGCTGATCTTCACCTCCGACAACGGCCCCTGCTCCAGTTCCAATCCCTTGGACCGCCACATGGCCGGACTGCGCGGACTCAAGGGAACGGTCTATCAGAACGGCATCCGGGTCCCCTGCTTCATGCGCTGGCCAGCGGGCATCTCGTCACCCGGAAAAGTGACCCGCCTCACGGCCGACATCGACCTGCTGCCGACCGCCCTGGAGGTCGCCGGTGGCAAAATCGATGCGGGCCCCGCCATCGATGGCGCCAGTCTGCTACCATTGCTCAAGAACGCATCCGCACCATGGCCGGAGCGCACTCTCTTCTTCCAATGGGACAGTGGCCAACAACCGCGCCGCGGCCATGCCTACGCGGTTCTGACCGAAAAATGGAAGCTGGTGCAGCCCTGCGGCATGGACTCACCGGAACAGAGGCACATCCGTAAACGCTACGAGCAACTCTGCGAACTGCAGGGACGAAAGACCCACCACACGATCGAGGGCCCGCCGCGATACGAACTCTACGACATTTCAACCGACCCCGGGGAAACCACCGACCTTGCCGACAAGCATCCCGACATCGTCCAAGCGATGAGAACTCAGTATGACGCCTGGTTCAGCGAAGTCGCCAGCCGTTGGCTCCCATCCTCACCCAACCCGAATTGAACCCCAGACAGGAAACCCCTTCATGAAATACCACGTCCTCATCGCCGCCTTATTCGCCGGCTCCATCCATGCCGCTCCACTCAAGGTCTACATCCTCGCCGGCCAGTCGAACATGGAGGGCCACGCCCGCGTCAGCACCTTTGCCCATGTCGCCCAAGATCCGGAATCCAAGGAGCTCGCCAAGCTGATGATGAACGACAAGGGCGAACCCCGCAGCGCCGAGCGCGTCTGGATCTCCTACTCGGGTGCCAAAAATGGCGAACGTGTGGTCAAGGAGGGAAAACTCACCGCGGATTATGGAGCCCCCGTGAAAGGCCCCAAGATCGGTCCCGAATACACCTTCGGCCTGACCCTGGAACAGCGCGTCGACGGCCCGATCCTGCTGATCAAGACCGCTTGGGGCGGTCGCAGCCTCTCCGGCAACTTCCGCCCGCCCAGCTGCCGCCCGATCACGGCAGCCGACCTCAACGACACGGAAAAGGAAGCCATGACCAGCAAGGGCGCTTCCATCGATGAAAAACTCAAGGTCGTGAACGAAAAGGCCGGCGTGGAATACCAGTGGATGGTCGATCACGTGAAGGACGTCCTCGCCAACATCAAGCGCGTCTATCCCGAGTATGACCCCGCCCAAGGATATGAAATCGCCGGCTTTGTGTGGTTCCAGGGCTTCAATGACCTGGTGAACAAATTCACCTATCCCAAGCGGGAAGAGCCTGACGGCTTCAAGGAATACACCCGCCTGCTCAGCCATTTCATCCGTGACGTCCGCAAGGACTTCGACGCACCGAACATGCCCTTCGTCATCGGCGTGATGGGCCTCGATGGCCCCATCGACAAAGGCACGGCAAGCATTCAGAAAATCCGTCAACAAAACCTGCGCGACGCCATGGCGGCCCCCGCTGCCATGCCTGAATTCAAAGGCAATGTCCACGCCGTGCTCACCGAAAAGTGCTGGGACAGCCAACTCGGCGCCCTTGAAGACCGCCGCAACCTCTACAAGGAGAAGATCCAGGCCGCGCAGCGCGACAAAAAACTCAGCGAGGAGGAGCGCAATGCACTCGTGGAGAAACTGCGATCAGAAACCTTCACCCCCGAGCAGCAACAGCTTTTCGACACCGCGATCTCCAACTTCGGCTATCACTACCTCGGCTCCGCAAAAATCGTGGGGCGCATCGGCGTTGCCTTCGCGGACGCACTGACACCAACTGACAGCAAGTAACCATGAACTTCTCGACAGTCTCTCTCATTCTGGCGCTCACCGGCTGCGTCGCACTCGCGGAAAAACCCAACATCGTCCTGCTGATCACCGACGACCAGGGCTATGGCGATCTGGCCTGCCACGGCAACCCGGTGATCAAGACCCCTCACATGGATGCGATGGCCGCCGAGTCGTCGCAGCTCAGCGACTACCACGTTGCGCCCACCTGCTCCCCCACCCGCGCCGCGCTGCTCACCGGCCATTGGACCAACCGCACCGGCGTCTGGCACACGATCATGGGCCGCTCGATGTTGCGAACCAACGAAATCACCCTCGCCCAACTCCTCAAGAACAACGGCTACACCACCGGCATGTTCGGCAAGTGGCACCTTGGCGACAACTTCCCCTACCGCCCACACGACCGCGGCTTCGATCTCGCCTACTACCACGGCGGTGGTGGAGTCGGCCAAACCCCCGACTATTGGGACAACGCCTACTTCGACGGCCATTACCTCCGCAACGGCGTGCCCGAAGCCGCCAAGGGTTTCTGCACCGACGTCTTCTTCGAACAAGCCAACGCCTTCATCACCAAATGCACCAAGGAAAAGAAACCCTTCTTCGCCTACATCTCCACCAACGCACCTCACGACCCCTTCCACTGCCCGGAGAAATACATGGCGCTCTATCCCGATCAGCCCAAAGCTACCCAGGCCTTCCTGGGCATGATCACCAACATTGATGAGAATCTCGGCAAGACCCGCACCCTGCTTGATGAACTTGGCATCGCCGACAATACCATCTTCATCTTCACCACCGACAACGGCACCTCCGGTGGCGCACAGGTCTTCAATGCCGGCATGCGTGGCGCCAAAGGATCGGAATATGATGGCGGCCACCGCGTCCCCTTCTTCCTCCACTGGCCCAAGGGCGGACTGAACAAGAAGCACGTCGACAAGAACATCTGCCACGCGGTCGACATCGTACCCACCCTGCTCGACCTGACCGATAGCATCGCTCCTGAAGGCCATGAATTTGACGGCATGAGCATCCGGAGTTTTCTCGATCCCAAGATTCAGGAAGACCTTCCCCACCGTTTCATCGTCACCGACTCCCAACGCGTGGTCGATCCCATCAAGTGGCGCAAGTCAGCCGTCATGGACAGCCGGTGGCGGTTGATCAATGGCGAGGAACTCTACGACATGTCGGTGGATCCCGGTCAGCAGAAGGACGTCGCCAAGGAGCATCCTGAGCAGGTCGCCAAGATGCGCGCCTTTTACGAGTCTTGGTGGGCCGAACTCGAACCGAGTTTCGCCCAAACCACCGAGATCCCCATCGGCGACCCGATGGCGCCCACGGTCAGGCTCACCGCCCACGATTGGCTCGAAACACCCCAAGCCCCACCGTGGCAGCAGGCCCAGATTCGCTGGGGCGGGCGCGAGGGTCGTGGCGGGCAATTGGATCAGGCCAAGTTCCAAGGCCACTGGGCCGTCAAGGTGGTGGAGAATGGAAAATACGAGATCAGCGTCCGGCGCTATCCCGCGGAAGCCAACACGCCCATCCGCGCCGCCATGCCACCAGGCGAAAACGTCCCGGGCGCAACTCAGGCCTACCGCTGCACCAAGGGACTCGCCTTTCCCTTCACCGAAGCCGCGCTCCGGATCAATGGTAAGGAACTCGCCCGCAAGCCGGTCACGGAAAAAGACACCGCCATCACCTTCACCGCCGAACTGGAAAAAGGATCCATCCAACTCGCCCCGGTCTTCCTCACCGAAGCTGGCGGCGAAATCGGGGTCTATTACGTGACGATTGAGAAAAAGTAATCACGACATGAAGCCACCACTCCTTCCTTCCATCCTGCTGGCTTGCTGTTGCTCCGGAAGCATGGCGAACGCGGAGTCCCGAATCGCACCTCCCAACATCATCGTCATCTACACCGACGACCAAGGCTATGGCGATGCCAGTTGCCTGAATCCCGATGCCAAGTTCAAGACCCCGAACATCGACCGCATTGGCAAGGAAGGGATCTCCTTCACCAATGCCCACAGCTCCTCGGCAGTCTGCACTCCCTCACGCTACAGCCTGCTGACCGGCCGCTACTGCTGGAGGACCAAACTCAAGCGCCACGTGCTGGGAGCCGAGGCCCCCTGCCTGATCCCGGACGACAGGCTGACCTTGGCCAGCCTGCTGCGTGGGCAGGGCTATCACACCGGCATGGTCGGCAAGTGGCATCTGGGCATGGATTTCCCGGGCACCAAAGGCAACCGGGATTGGAGCCAGCCTACCAAAGACATGCCGCTCGATAAGGGTTTTGATTATTTCTACGGCATTCCCGCCTCGCTGAACTTCGGCGTGCTGGCCTGGTTCGAAGGACGCCATGCCAAGGTTCCACCCACTTTATTCACCAACAAGAAACCCAACGACAGGCACAGCGATTACCGCATCATGCCGCCCTATCAGCAGTCCCCAGCAGACACCAGAAAGGAACTAGGGATGGATGGCATGGAGGTCGCTCCCGACTTCATCGACAACCAATGCCTGACCCGCTTCACCGACAAAGCCATCGAGTGGATGCGCAGCAAGGAGGAGGAGGTCGAGATGGGAAAGAACTTCTTCCTCTATCTGGCCTACACATCCCCACACTTCCCCGTCTGCCCACTTCCCGAGTTCCAAGGCCAGGGCGATTGCGGTGCCTATGGCGAATTCATGATCGAGACGGATCACCATGTCGGCCGCATCCTTTCCTACTTGGAACAGTCCGGCCTCGCTGACGACACGATGGTCATCTTCACCAGCGACAACGGACCCGCTGGTTGCTGGAAAGCGAACCACGAGACCTACGGTCACCGCAGCAATCACATTTATCGTGGCGGCAAAACCGAGATCTACGAGGGAGGCCATCGCGTGCCCTTCCTGATCCGCTGGCCCAACGGCATTTCCAACCCCGGCCGCAGCTGGGACCAGCCCGTCGGCCAGGTCGATCTGCTGGCCACCTTTGCCGACATCGTGGGAGCGAAACTTCCCGCCAATGCGGGTGAGGACAGCCAGAGCTTTTTGGCTCTCCTGCTCTTTGGCGAGGCCATCCAGCAGCGGATGCCGCTGATCAACCACTCGGTCAAAGGCCGCTTCGCCATCACCCAAGGCGATTGGAAACTCATCCTCCCTGAGAAGGGCGAAGGACTCGGCATGGAACTCTACAACCTGTCCAAAGACCCTAGCGAAACCACCAATCTGGCCGAGCAGCTACCCGAAAAAACCGCAGAGCTGAAAAAGCGGATCACGGAGGCGGTCCTCAATGGCCGCACCAGCCCCGGTCCGGTCCAAGCGAATGAGACGGGTTACTGGGATGACCTCACCTGGATCACTAGCGAGCAATACCAACAAGCCCAGTCTGCCCACGCAATTGAGCGCGCCGCTGACAAGCCCTGACCATCCACCATGAGAATAATCACCTCTCAGAGGATCCTGCTGCTCATCACCCTCGGCCTGCCGCTGATCGCCATTGCACAGGACCGCCCGATACTGGGCGTCCAGCGCTGGGACATGTATTCAGGCAAGGGGGACACCCAGCAGCAGGAACTTGGCTACCTGCCTGGTAAACAGGGTTTTCTCAAGCCCGCTGAATGGCATTCACGCGCCCCCTTCTTCTGCCGCCTGACCAAGGATGTGAAAGACGTCACGCATCCACCCGATGCCGGACCGCTGTGGTTCAACCATCCCTTCGACAAGAAGCTCCTCCAGAGTGCCATGGATCAGGAAATCCGATTTGCCCATCAGGCCGGCATCGACTTCTTCGTCTATCACGGCCCCGCCCGCAAGCTGGAGCGCAACGGCTGGGAGCTCAAAAACAATCTCGACGCCCACATGGAGAGCACGATTCCCGAGGCCAAGCAGATGAAATTCACCTGGGCGCTCTACGGCCACCAGGCCATGGGCTACACCCGCAGCAAGGTGGCACTGATGATGGATGAGACCCTCGATTACATCAAACGGCCCAATTGGCAGACGGTCATGAATGGCCGGCCTCTGCTCATCGTGATGTGGCCGGACAACTTCAAAACCCAACTTGAAAGCGCTGAGGGAGACGAACGCATGACCGGCAATGAGTTTGTGACTTACCTCAGGAAGCGGGTGGTCGATGCCGGACTCAAGAACCCCTACATCGTCGGCATGGCCGTTCCCGCCCGCAGCCACGAGCGCGCCAAAGATTGGAAGACCGAGGGCTACGATGCTTTCTCCGATTACGCCGGGGGCTACGGCGGAGCCACCGCCAAGCGCGATGAGGGACCCAGCTATGCCGAGGCCACCGACGCGCTCAAAAAGGCTTGGAAAGAAAATTTCACCGGCAAAGCGCTGCCCTCCATCCCACCCTGCTCCAGCATGCAGTACATGTGGCCTCGCGCCTTTTCCCACAAAACCGGCAAGCCCGTGGACAAGTGGTATCACTACCGATGGCCCGAAAATGGCGACCTCACCGCACGCGTGCGCGCCGCGCTGGATTTCGTCGCGGCTCACCCCAAGGACTGCGAGGCCCAGGCCGTGATCATGTATTCCTGGAACGAGCACTCCGAGGGTGGCGGCCTCTGCCCCACCATGGGCAGCCCGCCCGACTACAAACCGGACACCCGCTGGCTCGACGAAGTCGCCACGGCTCTCAGATCATGGAAACCAGCCAAATGAGCACTGGCCGCATGGAGGATGCGACGCATCCACAAACCTAGTCAGCGGGAATGCTTGTGACGCAGGCCCACACCATCAGGCATATGAATCAGGGGACGCTTATGATACGAATGACATCTGTAAAAGCTCTGGTTGTCGCATGGGGTGTTCTCGCATCCCCTCATTCGGCCTTGGCGTCCCCGGATCCGACCGCGGGAGAGAAGCGAATGAATGTGCTTCTGATCATGTGCGATGACCTCAACGACTACGTTTCCGGGTTCGGTGGTCATCCGCAGGCAAAGACGCCCGCAATCGAGAAATTGGCACAATCCGGCACCCTGTTCACCCATGCCTACTGCAATTTTCCTGCATGCGTGCCGAGTCGCAACAGCATGCTCCATGGAATCTACCCCCATGGCGCGAGTTCGGCTTGGAAGAGCTGGGCGCAGATTCCGGTGCTCAAGAACAGCAAGACCATGATGTCCTTTTTCCGCGAGAACGGATACCAGGTGATCGGCACGGGCAAGATCGACCATTACGACAATGTGGGCGAATGGTCGAAATTTTACAACAAGGCGGACTATGGGCCGTTCTGGCAGCAAGGGGGAAAGGATGTGGCTCATCCGGATGTGAAGGCGCCGTTCCGTGACATCGGAAAAGTTGACGGTTCGTTTGGCTCCATCGAAAGCGCTCTCAAGACCGATCCGCAGCGAGGCGACGGCTGGCACCATGCATCTAGGCAGAAGCGTAAAGCGGAGCCGCTGACCAAGGATCCTGAGGAAGGCTGGCTCACGCCGGACAAGAAGAATGAAATCCTGGTCAGGAATCTCCTTTCAGGGAAGAAGTCGGATTTGAAAGAGCCGTTCTTCATCGGGGTGGGCTTCATTCGCCCGCATACCCCGCTGCACGTGGAAGAGAAGTACTTTGATCGGTTCCCGCTCGACCAGGTCAAACTCAGCCCGATCAAGAAGGGTGATGCGGATGATACCCATTTGAAGGATGTCACGACCCGGGACAATCCGGAAGCAAAGGGCTATCGCTACTTCGATGCGATCACCAAGTCGTATGGCGGTTCGGAACCGGGCCTTCAGAGGTTTGCGCAGGCCTACCTCGCCTGCGTCAGCGCGGTTGATGCGAATATCGGGGCCGTGCTCGCGGCGCTGGATGCAAGCCCCTACAGGGACAATACGATTGTCATCCTGACTTCAGACCACGGTTTTCAGATGGGTGAAAAGGAATGGCTCTTCAAGGGGTCGCCATGGGAAGAGAGCACGCGTTTGCCGTTGGTGATTCGCGTTCCAGGGATGACCAAGGGAGGCAGCCGCTGCAAGCACCCCGTCTCCCTCATCGACATCTACCCGACACTGGTGGATCTCTGCGGACTCAAGGGCAGCACGGTTCGTGACACTGGTGGCAAGGAGCTCCAGGGGCACAGCATGAAGGCATTTCTGGAAGATCCGGAAAATGGCAAGTGGCAGGGCCCCGATGTGGCTCTGACACTCGTGAGTGCGGAGAAATCCGATCCCAAGGACGAATCGACCAAGCACTATACGGTGAGGTCCGAACGCTATCGCTACATTCGCTACAACAATGGCATGGAAGAGCTCTATGATCATGAGAAGGATCCTTATGAGTGGACGAACCTTGCGGACGACCCGAAACATGAAGCCATTCGACGGAAGCATTTCGAGGCGCTCAAGGAGTTGACGGGTTTTGATTTCCAGAAGTAAGCGTGCGAGGTCAGTCCCGCATACGCGGCAGGGCACAAAGCAGGAACTCATCCTGCGCTCCACCGACTCGGCTACCGTTTCACGGCCAATGCGCCGCCTTCTTCCTGAAAGCTGCAAACTGAACACTAACCATCTTCGCCCACGGCTCTCAGATCCTGGAAACCGGCCAAATGAGCACTGGCCGCATGGAGGATGCGACGCATCCGAACCCAGACTACTTCTTGTTCTTGCTGGTCTTGACCCCCTCAAACCTCGGCGCAACGAGCTCGGAGTCCCATTGGACGCGCAAGCTCTCGAGACGCTTCACTTCCCCGGGATGCGCTTCCGCCACATCGGTGGTCTCGCCAAGATCCTTATCCAAGTCATAGAGCACGGTTTCCGCATTCTCCTTACGGCGGATGAGCTTGTACGCCCCGCTGCGCACGGTGTGAACACCACTGTCGTAATTTCGCAGGTAGATGGCCTGGTGCGGGGCCCCCTTCATTTCACCGGAGAGATAAGGAATGAAGTTGACGCCATCCAAGGGACGCGCCGGATCGGGTTTCACGCCGGCCAAGTCGGCGATAGTCGCCATGATGTCGAGCGAGCTCACGGAGTGCTCATAGGTGACACCCTGCGGCAGCACGCCTTTCCACTGCACCGCAAAGGGCACACGGAACCCGCCTTCGAATTCAGTCCCCTTGACTCCGCGAAGCGGACCGTTGTCCGAGCCGTTCTTATCCTCAGGGCCGCCGTTGTCGGAGAGAAAGACAATGATGGTCTTTTTGGTGAGATCCAGTTCATCCAATCGATTTAGCAGCATCCCTACTCCGTCATCCACACAACTGACCATGGCGGCATAGGTCTGGCGCATCCCCTTGAGTTCCGGAAAGCGCTTGAGATATTTCTCCGTGGCCTGCAGCGGACCATGCGGTGCGTTGTAGGCCAAATAGAGGAAGAATGGCTGATCCTTGTTTTCGGTCACAAACTCGATGGCGGCTTCGGAGAATTCCTCGGTCAGGTACTTGCGCGGTGCGACCGGCTCGTGATTCTTGAGAATCCAGGTCCGGTAACTCTCCGTTTCGTTTTTGGCGGCATAGCTGTCCTGAATGGTGAGCAAGTCGGGCATGTATTGATGGCCGCCGCCAAGGTGGCCGTAAAACGAATCGAAACCCCGATTCAGGGGATGGTTGCTGATGTGTGCGCCCAGATGCCATTTGCCAACGACTCCCGACTTGTAGCCGACGGTTTTCAGGGCCTCCGCGATGGTGCGCTCCTCCTTGGGCAAACCCATGTTGGGGTCCTTGGTCCGGTATTGGGGATTGCGCTCGAAACCGAAGCGCTGGCCGTAACGCCCGGTCATGAATGACGCACGGCTGGGACCACAAACCATGTAGCCCACGTAACCGCTGGTGCAACGCACGCCCCCTTGGGCAATGCGGTCGATGTTCGGCGTCGGGATGTCCTTGCAACCGTTGAAGCCGACATCCCCGTAGCCCATGTCATCGACCATGATGACGATGAGGTTCGGCTTTTCAGCCATGGCCTCCTGCGCGGGCAGCCAACTTGTGGCAACCCATGTCATCAGGGCGATCAGAAAGATGCCTGATGGGCGTCTGAGGCGTGATGCGCGAATCATGGTATCTCATCTCAACGGCGACGGCGTAGCAGGAGCAGGACTCCGAGGCTGCCGATTAGCGCGACATGGGGCTCGGGAATGGCCGTCACTGTGTAGCCACCAAAATAGATGTTGCCAGCTCTGCCAGCTGCACCAAACCGAAGTGACAAATCATCAGTGGATGAAGTGTTTGTCACGTTGATGGTGTAAGCGAACAAATCATCTCCGGTGGTGTTGCCTGTGAGCGCCTGTATACCTGTAGTCGCCATGGTGGTGGAGGAAAAAGTGCCTCCGTTGAGCGCGTAATCCATTTGGTAATAATCCAGACCATCTCCTATGCTATCAAAGTAAAGAGCAACCGTAAAGGTCCCAACACCTAGATCCCGGAACTCAAGTGTAAACATGTCGTCGTCGTTATTCGCAACCTGACCTATATTGCCGGTCGTCGAAGTACCTCCGAAGGTATAAGAGGATGTGCCAGTTCTGCTATCCACCAGATTGCTCGCATTTTCAGTGAAATACACATTTTGGTAAGTTCCACCTACTGCTGTTACCTTAACGCCTGCGTCAACACCATCAAAGGTACTGTTAATTCTTTCGAGATCTCCAAACAATACGTTACTGTGAACATAATTACCTCCTTGCCCGGCGATATTACCAAATGGGCCGCGGAAATTGACAGACGATGTAATATAGCCGTAACCAAGTATGCCCGTGGTGGTCACGGCATAACTCGTGTTGCCTAGCCCAATAAAGGCTGAAGAATTCACAGTCGCCGCATTGGCGGAGGCACCTAGGGTGCAGAGGGCAGCGACAGCAGCCATGAGGCAGGTCTTCGCACAAGACTGATCACGCTTCACGGCGCATTTCGATTGGGGGCGGTTGGAGGGGATCATGGCAATGTTTGGATTCGTAGTTGGGTGCTGAACTGCTTGGGACGGAACGCGAACACGTTTCGAGCGGAAATCTTTTCTCATGCAGCCCCAACCAGCCTCAAGAACCACCTATTTGATAACCTCACCAGCAAATGGGGCACCCAAGGAATTCATCGAAAGCGTCCCATTTGAGGGGGTGGTTCAGCCCAGGTGCCGACATGGACACGGGAAACCCAAAGCGCGACAAACGGGAAGATACATTCCGTCGACACCATGGCGACCCATCCCAATCGCCCTCCTGGGCAACTCTCCACCCTGACATACCCGGTATTGTGCCTGTTCGCACTGGTCCTTTGGGTCAACTCGCTCAATGCCGCCCCCTTCAACGGCGAGCGCTTCACCTACACCCAACCCGACGGCAGCTCCTTTGTCGTGCGCATCCACGGCGACGAGTTCTTCGCCTATCAGGAAACCGAGGAGGGCTATCTGGTCACCCGCGATCCGAGGACGGGCTTCTTCTGCTATGCCAAGGTGATCCCTAACGGTCAGGACTTGATCTCGACCGGGGTGAGGGTCGGACAGAATCCACCCGCCGGCCTCAAGCCCAAGCAGCGCCTCGCTCCGGGTGCGGCCTTCGAGAAGAGCCGCAAGCTCCGCGACATCCTCATGCGCACCGAGGACGGCCGCATCGATCTGCAGCGACTGCAGCAACTCGACATCGAAACCCGCCGCAAGGCTGGCAAACCCCTTCTCAAAGAGGCCGCCGATGCAGAACCCGACGCCAACCCAGTCGAGGAGAGCTCCATCCAGTTCGCGCCCGCCCCGGGCGAAGAGTCGGGCACTCCGCTGCAACCGGCTCCGGAAGGCGCCGCGGAGCCACCGGTCGCCTACGCCCCGCCGGCAACCATCACCACCCGCACCGGCCTGGTGCTGCTGGCTTCCTTTCCCGACCGCCCGGGAGACATCAACAAGACCCGCGCCCAGATCGACGCCTTCTGCAACGCTCCCACCTACACCGGCGACGGCAATGCCGCCTCGATCTACGAATACTTCATGATCCAGTCCAACGGCCGGCTGGTCTACAAGAACATCGTCACGGCCTGGTACACCGCCGCCAACAACCGAGCCTACTACACGGACGAAACCCAAGGCCCCACGGTGCGCGCCAAGGAGTTGATGATCGAGGGTCTGGAAATCCTCAAGGCGGACGGCTTCGACTTCACCCAATGCGACGACAACAATGACAACACAATCGACGGCGTCAGCGTGTTTTACGCGGGAGCCACGGTCAACGCCTGGTCCAAGGGGCTGTGGCCGCACATGGCCGGAGCCAGCTGGACCGGGTTTGCGGACCAGGGCATGAACACCAGCTTCACCTACCAGTTTTCCGACATGCCGGCTTCCCTGCCGATCTTCACCTTCTGCCACGAGAGCGGGCACATGATTCTCAACTACCCGGACCTCTATCAATACGATGGCAATGCCGCCGCAATGCAATACTGCCTGATGGGCTCCAACACCCCCAAGCACCCGCGCCACATCAGTTCCTATCTCAAGATCCAGTCCGGCTGGGCCGAAGTCGTCGACCTCGACAGCACCAGCCACCAACGCTGCGTGCTGCAGGAAGATCTCAACTTCTTCTATCGCTACAAAAACCCCTCGAATGCCGGTGAGTCCTTCCTCTTCGAGGTGCGTGGTGCCAACGGCTATGAAGGCCCCTATGGTGGAGCGAGCAGCACCAACCCGACCTCCGGCATCGCGGCCTATCATGCGCTCGACAGCGGCACGAACACGAAGTCGTCCATCTTCACCGCGGACAACCCCAACTGCGACTATTCAAAACCCTACAAGCTCCTGCTGATCGAGGCCTACACCGCCAACAACGGCACCACGCCGTGGTATGACAATCCCCTACTGGAGAGCAACGACGGCTTCGGCGCGGTGAAAAAGGAAATTTCGGACAGCACCACGCCGGCATTGAAATTCTGGAACACGACGACCGGCCGCACCGTCACTTCCAACGCCCATGTCCACAGCATCAGCGCACCCGGCGAGACGATGAGCTTCATCATCGGCACCGGCACCACGCTGACCAACGATCCCGAAATCGGCATCACCTGCGGATCGCTGGCCTGGGTCATCGACCAGGGGAACAACGCTCCCGCCCAGAGCTTTTCAATCTTCAACGCGGGAAGCGGCACCATCACTTATTCCATCACCGACGACATGAGCTGGCTCAGCGTCAATCTCGCGAGCGGGGATGTCACCGCGGAAGTCGACACCATCACCGTCAACTTCTCCACCTCAGGCCTCGCTGCCGGAAGCTATAGCGGAACGATCACCGTGACGGCCACCGGCATCGCCAACTCGCCGGTGACCATCCCCGTCACTCTGCAAGTCAACTCGGCGCTGGTCGCTCCCTCCATCACCCTGCAACCGGTGGGTGCCACCATCGACGCCGGCAGCAGCCACAACCTGACGGCAAGCGCGACCGGCAATCCTGCCGTCGGCTACCAATGGTATCGGAACGGCGCGCGCATTGCCGGCGGCAATGATGGCTCCCTGAACTTCGCCAGCGCCAGCGTGTCCGACAGCGGTGACTATCACGCGGTGATCTCCAACCTCGCCGGATCGGTGACCACCAACACGGTGACCCTCACGGTCAACCCGGTCAATGAACCCCCCACCGTCAGCTGGATCACCCCCCTCGCCAACCACATCGCCGTTCCTTCCAATGTCGGCCTGTGGCTCGAGGGCAACATCAGCGATGACGGCTTCGGCGGCGGTGGCCTGACCATCACCTGGAGCAAGGTCAGCGGACCGGGAGGCGGTGTGGTGACCTGGGACAACACCAACACCGGCAAGACCGCCGCCTTCTTCAACATGGATGGCAACTACCAGCTGCGCATGACCGCCACGGATGGAACCCACAGCATCCAGAAGGATTTTTTCGTCAAGGTCGGCGGCACTCCCACCACAGTCGCCAACACCGACCTGCTCATCCACTATGACTTCAACGCAAGCAGCGGCACTGTCGCGGACAACCTGCAACCCACCGACGCCTACGGCAAGACGCTCGACGGCACGCTGGTGGGCAACGCGAACTTCAGCAGCGGCGTCATCGACTTCGACGGCGCCGGTGACTACGTCTCCATCCCCTCATCCCAAAGCTACGACACCTGGGGTGTGGTCTACCCCAAACGCACGGTCTCGCTGTGGTTCCAAGCCGACAAGGTGACCGGTCGCCAATGCCTGTTCGAGGAAGGCGACAATGCCCGCGGACTGAGCATCTATCTCGATGGCTCCATTCTTTACTGCTACGGCTACAATTACGGCGACCATGGCTGGACCAGCACCACACTCAGCACCGGCGGCCTCACCACCGGCACGTGGAACCAGGTCACGGTGGTGCTCGACGCCACCAGCGGCAGCACCAACCTGGAAGCGAATGTCTTCCATCTCTACCTGAATGGAGCCCTGATGGCCAGCGGCAGCGGAGCACCACTCAAAGGCCACGGCACCGGCACCGCAGTCGGCGGAGCCAATGGTTGGGTCAGCTTCCACGACGGCGCGCTGGCCAACACCGCCTACTTCGACGGCCGGATCGAGGACTTCCGGCTCTACAACCGTGCACTCAACGCCACCGAAATCCAATCCCTGGCCCGCCTCCAAGGGGTCGAGGTCGACGCCGGTGCCGATGTCAGCGGCAACGTCGGCACCGCCATCGCTCTGGATGGCACGGTCAGCCCAGCCAACCTGCCCGACTGGGCGACCGTCAGCACCCTGTGGTTGAAGCACTCGGGACCCGCCACCCCGAGCTTCGGCAACGCCGGAAACGTCGACACCACCGTCACCACCTCCACCGCAGGCACCTATCAGCTGCGCCTGACTGCCGACACCGGACAAATCCGCACCGTCGACGGGTGCGCACTCACGGCAAACTACGTCAACTACGCACCGACCTGGACCAGCAGCCCGGTCAACGAGGCCGATGCCAGCAAGAATGCGGCCTACAGCTCGAGCCTCGCCGACAATGCCACGGACGCCAACGGCGACAGCTTGACCTTCGCCAAAGTCAGCGGCCCAACCTGGCTGAGTGTCGCAAGCAATGGCGGACTCTCCGGCACCCCTGGCACTTCGGACGTCGGGGCCAATGCCTTCGTGGTCAGCGTGAGCGACAGCATCGCCTCAGCGGTGGAGGTGACCCTCAACATCACCGTGCTCAACAACAACAACCCTCCCGTGTTCGGATCCGACCCGATAACGGGTGGCAACGCCACCGAGGACAGCGCGTACTCCGGCTCGCTGGCAGGCAGCGCGACAGACGCGGATGCGGACACACTCAGCTACGCCAAGACCAACGGCCCCGCCTGGTTGACCATCGCAACCAATGGCAGCCTGAGCGGCACACCGACCAACAGTGACGTCGGCGCCAACATCTTCACGGTGAGCGTCAGCGACGGCCAAGGCGGCAGTGATAGCGCCACCCTCAACATCACCGTCATCAACACCAATGACACACCGGTCTTCACGGCGAATCCCATCATCGGCGGCAACGCCACCAAGGAGGTCGCCTATTCCGGCAGCATCGCCGGCAGCGCCACCGATGACGACAATAACCCCCTCACCTACGCCAAGGTCAGCGGGCCCAACTGGCTGAGCGTGGCTGCGAACGGCACCCTCAGCGGTACTCCGACCGCAGGCGACGTCGGCGCCAATGTCTTCACGGTCAGCGTCACCGACAGCATCGCCGCCCCGGTCACCGCCACCCTCAACATCACCGTCACCGCCATCGCCGGGCAACTCGGCATCCTTGACGTAACCGCCAACGGCGGCATCAACCCCGCCACCGGCAACCCATGGCAGATCGGCGACAAATACCGCCTCCTCTTCATCACCAGCACCACCACCACGGCGAATTCCGAGAACATCACGGACTACAACAACTTTGTCCAAGCCGCCGCATCCGGTTCCACGGCCCACACCAACCTGGGATCCGTCACTTGGAAGGCCGCAGGCTCAACCTCAACGGTGGATGCACGTGACAACACGGGCACCAACCCCACGACGAACGGCACCGGTGTCGCCGTCTTCCTCATGAACAGCCAGGTGTTCGCCATCAACAACGCCGACCTGTGGAATGGACACAATGGCGTGCTGCCGGTCATCGATGAAAACGATGCCACCACCACGGCAACCTATGCATGGACCGGCAGCCAGCAATCCGGGGTTAAAATGAGTGACACCAACTATCTGGGCCTGTCGGCCACCGGCAACACACAAAGAGGTAGCCCCAGCAACACCACGGCCAGTCGCTGGATGTCGATCAACAGCGCCTCAAACCGCAGCAACCTCTACCCGATGTATGCCATCTCCGAGGAACTCAGCATCGTCGGTGGCAGTTCGGACACCACAGCTCCCACCCTCGCCAGCACCGACATCGTCGATGACCGCAGCGGCGCCAATGTCGATATCGGCACCACGGTGACCTACACCGTCACCTTCAGCGAGGACATGGATGAAACCACTGTCACCGCAGCCGATTTCGGAAACGCGGGCACCTCCTCGGTCAGCATCGGCACGGTCAGCGAAAGCTCGCCTGGTGTGTTCTTGGTTCCGGTGACACCCACTTCATCAGGCTCCCTCCAACTTCAGGTGAATGCGTCTGCCGTGCTCGATGATGCCGCAGGCAACGCCTTGGACACCACCACTGCGATTGTCGACGGCACCACCATCACCGTGCTTACCGAATATGAAACCTGGGCCGGTGGTGGCGGCAGCGCCTTTGACGCCGACGGCAATGGCGACGGCATCTCCGACGGCATGGCGTGGTTGCTGGGCACCTCGGCTGTTGGCACCAATGCCCGATCCCGCCTGCCGACGGCAAGCAACCCGTCCGGCGCCGGACTGAGACTCCAGTTCAGCATGCTCAACGCTTCCAGTCGCGGTAACGCCATACTCACACTGGAATTCAGCAACGACCTCGGAGTGGCGGATCCATGGACCAGCCACCGCGTGGTGGTTCCCGATGTCAGCTCCACGGTCGGTGAAGTCGTGTTCGTGATCACCCCGAACGGCAGCTTCAATGAGATTGTGGCGACGATTCCGGCGTCAGCCGCCGCAGGCAGCGGGCGCCTGTTCAGTCGACTTGCCGCAGAGCCGTAGCGACACATCAAGGCCGCACTTGACTACTGCAAACAGGAAGAGATGGTCTCCACAGAATGAAACCCCTCAATCCGAGCTCCATTTCCGCCGAGCTCCGTGCTTCGGCCTGAAGAACCGATCCGGAGCCTTTTCCTACGACCACACCATTGCAACGGGCCAACAAACGCCCATCCATCACCCTCCATGCCATGAACATTACTTGTGTCGCCCTCATCTTCACCACCCTCTTTTCCGGACTGCTTGCTGCCGGGGATGGGGCTGGCCGCACCTGCCGCATCCTTTTCGTGAACCAAGGCAACAACAGTCCCAAGAGCATCCAACTCTTCGATGGCGAGAAGAGTCTTGAAGTGGAGTTACCTTCGATGAACCTGTCGATGATCTATCCGATCCCGGATGAGACCCGGAAGTTGAGCCTCACCACCACCCCCGTCAGTGATCCGGCCGAACTCGCCCAGGATTCGCCATCGGTGACCATCCCGGCCGAGGTGAAACATTGCTATCTGCTGGTTTTCGATGATCCGGACAACAAGACCCTCCCGCTGCGACTCAGGCTGGTCAATGCCGGTGACGAACGCATCGGAAGGGGTGAGATGCTATGGATCAACCTCACGGACTCCACGATTCAGGGCTCACTCGGGCTTCAGAAGCTCAACGTCGAGGCCAACACCGAGGTCGTCGTCGGCGAACCTCATAAGGGCCCCGGCAGTTACGCGGCCGACCTGAACTACCTCAAGGCCGCCGGCCAGAACCCCCTGCCTCTGATCCAAGGCCAGTGGCGCCACAGTCCGCAAAGCCGCTCCCTCGTATTGGTCACCAACGGCGGCGAACACCAACCACCCCGAATCCTCAGTTTTTCGGATTATCGCAACAGCGAAGCGCCAAAGGAATAAGTCGGGGCAGCGGGCAACCGAATTCCACGAGACCGTGTGGAGATAACCCGCTCCTTTCTTGCGGGGTGTGCCCGAATGCGCATACTCTCCCGTGCCGAATCATGAAGCCACTCAAACTCATCCCCATTGCCGAGCAGGTGGCCGCCCACCTTCGCGGGGAGATTGAGCGCGGCCAACTTGCCGGAGATCTGCCCGGCGCCAAGAAGCTGGCGGACCTGCTTGGCGTCAACCACAAGACCATTGATGCCGCTTGCCTGCTGCTGGAGTCCCAGGGCCTGCTTGAATCGCAGGGAACGGGAAAGCCCCGCCGCATCACGCCGCCGAAAAAAGCCACTGCCCAATCCCTGCGCATCGGCATTCTGACCTATGAAGCCGAAGACGAACAGGATCCCTTGTCCGTCAAGGTGCAGCACAGCTTGGCCCGGGCCGGGCACATCTGCAAGATCACCGAAAAGAGCCAACGCGAGTTGCGCTGGGAGCTGGATCGCATCAAAAGGATGGTGGCAAAAACTCCGGCGGATGCCTGGATCGTGCACTCGGGACCTCGTGACATCCTGGAGTGGTTTTCCCAACAGCCCTTCCCCACCCTGGCCATCTATGGGCGCTTTCTCGATCTTCCCATCGCTGCCGCAGGCGTGCTGAAGGTTCCGGCAGTCATTCAGGCGATTGATCAACTCACCACCCAGGGTCATCGCCGCATCATCATGCTCTCCGAGCGCTCCGACAGATTACCGTCCCCAGGTTATGCGCAACGGGTATTCCTCGAACAACTCGAAGCCAGGGGAATCCAGACAGGTCCGTATAACCTGCCCGACTGGGAATCCAGCCCACAGGGTCTTCACCAGGCACTGGATTCCATATTCAAGATCACCCCGCCCACCGCACTCTTTGTCACCGACTACAATCTGCTGTTTCCGGTCTACACCCACCTGCTGAAACGCGGCATCTCAGCGCCGGAAAAGCTGTCGCTCATCTGCACGGACGCAATGTCCCAGTTCGCTTGGTGTACGCCACCCATCGCCCACATGCACTGGGATCGATCCAAACTTGTCCACCGCGTCCTGAAATGGGCCGAGAGAACGGCACACGGCAAGCTGGACATTGAACAAGTTTTCATCGAAGCGGAATTGAATCCGGGAGGCACCATCGGTCCGGCACCCGGATTCAAACCAGCCTCCCACTAACCCATCCAGCCAACCGGTTTCCCTGACCAATCCTGAACCCTCTCCCATGAAAGCAGCCCTCCTGATTTCAGCACTCAGCTGACTGCCTTTTCTCGCATTGGCCCAAGAGAGCAAGGATGTCTACCTGGTGGTGACCTCCCCGGCAGGCGATGATGGCAAGCCGGTATTGAATTTCAGGCTGGTGAGTGCCGGAGCCGACCGCTTCGCCAAGAGCCAGATGATCTGGCTCAATCTCAGCGAGGCAAGCGTGAGGGTCAGGTGGGCTCGCTACGCCTCGAGATCGAACCCGCCAAGGAGATGATTCTGGATGCGCCCGCAACCGACGGCGCCACCTACCCGGTGGAACTGAATTTCACCCATCCTCAAACCAAGGGCCAGCGCCCTCTCCTCGAAAACCAATGGCGTCACGACTCCAAGGTGCGCGTATTCGCCATCATCACCGCGGATGGCAAACGCATGGCCCCACGGGTGTTGAGCGATTCGGATGACACCATGCCCACCGCCGAATGAATCCAGTTCAGCCACTTGCCACGATCGGTCATCGTGCAGCAGGAGCACTGAGACATTGAATAGCGCGACCACCGGGCAGGCTGACAGTCCAGACGTTCTGACCGTTGACCGGACTGCGGCTGCCAAAGACCGTCCATGATCCCGGGCTCAGGTCCGGTGAACTCTCCATCACGATGTCAGGAATGGCCGCGTCCACCTGCGCCTGCATCAGGCCGACGACTTGCTTATTGCGGGGATGCAATAAAAGCCGGGACTGTGGTTCGGATCATCCGCACCACTTCGCGCTATGGTGCGACTGAAATTCGACCGAACAGCTTTCCGGCACCGGCTGCGGCTGCTGGGATCGTCGCCCGCACATCAACCAGATCGCCGTTGGCAGTGATCACAAAGACTATGTTCTCGATAGTGGAGCTGGAACCGGGAACGGCAATCTGGTGGTTGGCCCAGGGGTCCGCAACACCCAGGTCATTGCTGTATTCCAGTATGACGGTGGCCACACCCGGCCGCATGCTGAATTGCAGGATCAGGTCGCCATTGCCCTGGGCGTTGCCGACCGGCAGATTCGAATGGGCGTTGGCACCAACGGTGGCGGTCCCCAGCACCCAGGCCAACCCATCGGCAATGCCGTCGCCATTGGCGTCCGCACTGAAGGAAGTGCCCGCACCACCCCCAGTCCAGCTTTCGTAGGCGGTGAGCACGGTGAGGGTGGTGTCGTCAACAATGGCGCTGGTGGTGTCCATGGCGTTGCCCGCGGCGTCCTTGAGGACGGCAGAGGCAGGGACTTTGAGTTGCAGGCTTCCCGCGCCGGTGACAGTCACCGGCACGCTGAACACGCCGGGGGAAGTTTCGGTGACCGTGCCGATGCTGGCAGCAGCCGTTCCAGCATTGCTGAAATCGGCGGCGCTGACGGTGGCAGCGTCCATGTCCTCGCTGAAGGTGACGGTGTAGGTCACCAGCGTGTCGATGTCGACGTCCGCACCGCTTTGGTCGTCGACGATGTCAGTGGAAGCCAAGGTCGGCGCGGTGGTGTCGGCGGCAGCGACGATGGTGATGGGCTCAGACAGCGCGTAGAAGCGGTAGATCCGGGTGCTTGCGGGAGCAATGGTGGTCAAATTGATCCAGTTGTTGGCGTAACCAGATCCCCCTGTGTCATTGGGGTCGTTTTGTTTTCCGTAGGCCGAGGCATAGACCACACTGCTATGATCCAGACCGGCATTGGAAGCCACACCGTTTGCCAAGGTGCCCGTCCAAACCTGCCAACTGCTGTTGTAACTGAGCAAATTTCCACTCTCGTCGTAACGAATCAGACCGACAAACGGATTGGCCGTATCATTGTTCGGTCCCAGATCGCCGTCCCACATATCGCCGGAATTGGCGGCCACCAATTCGCCCCCCAGATTATGAACCGGGCCGATGATCAAAGCGTTGTCTTTTGCATCCTTATTGGTGTCAGAGGCAATCGCATACCAGTTGATTGCGGGGATGCCGGCGATACTCGACGAATCAGCTATCGAGTTCACATAGCTGTTGGCATTTGTCAACCGACCCGGCGCGGACCACAGATCAATTCGGGTGCTTATACTGGTCACGAACACCAGATGGAAGGTATCTCCCACTCCGTAGCCGTGGCCACTGGGGATCAGCGGGCTGTCGGGCAGCACCTCAATGCCGATGGCCTCCACCCAATGGGCATGGAGTGTGTGATCAGCCGCAGTGGTGACTGTGGTCACGTCCGTCACCTGAGTGCCACCAACCGCTTGGGTGAACCAGCCGACAAATGTGAAGCCGCTGCGCGTCGTGGTCGCCAAGCTACCGTAAGCATTACCGAAAGTGACCGGCTTGCTGCTTTGGGTAGGCGTACCACCACCGTTGGCATTGAAGGTCACGATGTAATTGGCCCCAGACCACTGGGCATAAAGCGTGGTATCCCCAGTGATGATGAAGCTGTCGTTGGCGAGGTAAGCTTCTCCATTGCCGTCAGGTGAGGTGTTCCACCCCGCGAAGGTGTAACCGACCTTGGTGAGAGAACCCGTGTTGCCCAGCACGGTCACGCTGGTTCCCTGCTGATAGGGGCTGGCGGCATCGGTGGGCGGGGCTCCCGATCCCGCGGTGTTGCCGTTGTAGGTGACGGTGTAAGTTGGGATTGTCACCCATTGGGCATAAAGGGTCAGGTCTGCCGTGATCCCCAATGTATCGCCTCCATTGTAAGATGCCCCACTCCCATCCGCCGCGGTATTCCAACCACCAAACAGGCGATCGGCCTTGGCCAAAGAACCCGTATTGCCGAGCACCGTGACAGTGCTGCCGTTGACGTAGGGGCTGTTCGGGTCCGTGGGCACATCACCGGAGTCCGCTGTATTGGCAAGGTAGGTGATGGTGCGAGGAGTCGTGTTGACCACCCACTGGGCGTAGAGGGTGGTGTTTGCGGCAATGCTGAAGGCATTCCCCGGAGAGTAGGCATCCCCACTGCCATTGGCCGCCGTATTCCACCCGGCGAAATCATAGCCGGACTTGATCAGCTGGCCGGTGTTGCCTAGCACGGTGACGGAGGTTCCATCGAGGTAGGGGCTGGCTGAATCCGTCGGGGCGGATCCCAGGTCCGCAGTGTTTCCATCGTAGGTTACGGTTCGCAGTGCGGCGATGGTAATGGGAGCCGAGAGGGCGTAGAATCGGTATTTGCGAGTGTCTCCGGTATCAATTTGATTCAGATCGATCCAATCATCATCGGCCACGCCGTCGGTGGGGTTGTTCGTACCCCAGCCTGCCGCATAGCGGGTGCTGGTTTCATCCAGGCCAAACCCTGTGTACGTGTTGCCATCGACAGTCGTGCCTGTCCAGATTTGCCACGAACCAGCGCTACTCATGTTGTTGCCGTTTTCATCACTGGTGATGCGGTTGTCCAGCGAGCCATCCCACAAGTCGTCGGAATCATCGGCCACTTTTGCACCATCATGAAGGCGGTGGACAGGAGCCGAAACAACGGCATTATCCCTGGCATTCACGCTGGAGGTTGACCCAATGACCCGCCAGGTAAGATTGGCAACACCGGGGCGAGAAGAGCCACCGGCAATCGCGCTCACGTAGCTGTTGAAAGCATCTATCGTTCTGGGAGATCCGAAGATTTTCTGCAGCGAACTCATGTTGATGGTTGTGCTTGTTGCAAAAACCAATTGGAAGGAATCGCCGACCCCGTAGCCGGAGCCTGCAGGGATCAGTGGATTGCCAGGCTCGACATAGATGGGACCGCCTTCGGGGGAGGATGACCATTGGGCATAAAGCTTCGTATGACCCGTGATGGTGAAGGTTTGTGCCGGCAGATACGCCGTGCCGCTTCCATCGGCCGCTGTATTCCAACCGATGAAGCGATGGCCGCTTTTGACCATGCCTCCCTTGTTGCCGAGCACGGTAACCGCCGCTCCGTTGGCATAAGGACTGCTCGAATCGATGGGCGGGGATCCGGATTGCGAGGTGTTGCCAAGATAAAGCACATAGAATCCGCCGTCATTATCGAGGATATCGATGCCGATAGTCACGTCCGCCTCGTTATCAAAAGAATCATCACTGAGGGCATCATTCACACTGATGGTCAGGGTGGCTGCACCAGCACCTGTAACGGCATCTTCCACACCTGAAACGGTGACCGTGCGTGGCACATTCCAGTTGCTGCTACTAAAGGTCAGGGACGAAGGGGAAATGGTGGCCTCCGCCGTATCCGAACTGGAGAGATTCAGGACAACATCGGTGGCAGGCGGGCGACTGAGAGCCACGGTAAAGGCCTGGGAACCATCTTCGGAAATCACTGAAGGCGCGCCCACGAGCTTGATGAACTCGCGCTCGCCCTCAAAGTTCCACTGATCGGACAGCCCATCAAAAACAGGGTCGCTTGAAGAGGTGGTGAGCGTCACATTGAACGGATGGGTTCCCGAGGGGCCCACCGGCGGAACGGACACAGTGACATACTGGACGGTTTCATGGTTGGCGGGAGTAAAGGTCAGCGAGGATTGATCCACGGCCCCGGAGGAGGGATCGTCCACGCTCAGGCTCACGGTCACATCCGAGGTCGGAGGATAGCGGAACTGCACAGCCAGCGTCTGGGTTGCACCCACTCCCAGAAGGGCGCTTGAGTCCGATGGAACGACACGGAATCCCGGAACCCGCGTGGTCAGGTGCGACAGTTGCCATGCCGTCTCGTAGCCGATCTTCTTGCCATACCAACGCTGCCAGGCGGTAGAGGTATTGTCGACGGGCTCGTCCTCGATCGGGCAGCGTCCGGTGTTGAGGGTTATCAGAAATGCTCCCATCGCCCGCTCCAACTCATCGCTGATGTGCCACAGGTCCGTCGTCGGGTTACGGTAGGGAAACACCAGCGCACCCGCCTCGTGATCCATTTTCGACCACATCAGGCGCATGGGTATGCAGCGAACATCGTAGGTGGGCGCCACCTCGCCTTCGCGAATCATGCTGTAGGCGACTCCAAGATCGGTGCCGTTGTCCTGACGCTTGTCGATGCCATAAAGCATGGTCACACCACCGGTATTGCCATCGTCCTGCATCGGAAAGCCATAGCTGCGGGCAAAGAGTGCAGGATTCACCAAATACTGCTTGTCGGGCTCGAAAATGTCCGAGCCGCGGCTGAAGTGAAAGTCCACCGGCTTGACCACGCTGAACTGACTGCTGGTCATTTTCAGCACACCAAAAGCGTCGTTGAGGCCGTTGATGATGCCGTCCTCGGTACTGGTTCCCCTCTCACTGTAAGTCAGATGCCGCTTCTGGGTGTATTTCATCTGGAAGGGATTCGGACTGGTGTAGGTTCCGGAATATTGGGCCACTCCATTGGTGGCCTGAACCACGCTCATGGCGTGGTCGGCGATCGTATCATCGTAGGTGTAACCGGAGGTGGAGGCGTTGCGATTGAAGAGCTTGCTGTAGATCGATGCGGCCGCGAGATATTGTCCCTTGGGGGTGGGATGCGCTGCATTGGTGTCCTGGGCAGAAAAGGAACTCCATGCCTTGCCGGCAGGCACCGCAGCCAGGCTACCCGAATCCGCCACCCGGTGCACGATCTCATTGAATTGAGTCGCTGTGAAGCCGGAGCTATTCTCGGGCCATTGACCCAGCAGCACCAGTTGGGCCGTGCCCTTAGAGACCTCGCTTTGGATCATCTTGATCCCCTCGGCATACATGCCCGGAAAATTCGCCATCACGTAGGGATCCTCGCACACGATGATGTAGTCCCATGCCGTGCCATTCTGCCCACGCAGATTGCTCATGCGGGTGTCCTTGCCGTCGGGCCACATGAAATACTGGGCCAGACTGTAGGAATGAAAATTTCTACTCCAGAACTGGGTATCGGTGATCGCTGTCGTAAGAACCTTGTTCTTATACGCATCTTCAAACACCACGTTCACGGTCTCGGAGATCGCCGGATCCTGGGCCAGAATGCTTTGCAGTTGGGTGGCGATTCCACTCGGATTGAACGGCTTCTCGTGAACCACGCCTGTTTCGCCGCCCTCCGAGTAGGAATGCGTCGAGCCGATGATGAGGATATCCAGCGACGCGAAGGCGGGCTGGACCAGCAGGACCAGCATGGCCAACAATCTTGAGAGGGACGAACGGGTAGGGCTCATTGCCGATAACGATTCAGCCGACGCAGGGATGCCCTCAACCCCGAAAGATTGCCGCAAACGAGGGAAAGACCCCCTTCCGAAACCCCTTCCAGCACACCCATCCGGATCATGAATGGCTCTCGGAAAATCAAACGCATGTCATTGGTTTTAGGCGTCTTACAATCGTAATTGGCTCTGCTTTCCAAACCGGCACCACACCGAGCCGGCGCAACCCCGCAAGCCCCAAGCTCTCCATCTAAGGGGGCAGAACTCCGAGCAAATTGAGAGGCGGTTCATGAACAGAATCACCAAGCTATTCGTAGTCGGGACATAGGAACTGATTTCCATCAATGACCATAGCGGCCCGATGATTTTGATTCCGCACAATCGACGCATACGACCATGAAATTCCCGAACCCATACTCCCGCTCCATGGCGATGACCTTGCTTGCAACACTGGCATTTTCATCACACAGCTTTGGTAAAAAGGAGCCCTACATGCTCTTCGGCCCAACCGGCATTCAGGCCACCAAGAGTGATCCGAAAAGCCCGATCACGGTGGCTGGCGGGGAAAAAGGGTCGCCAGCAGATGGTAAATTCAAAAAAGGCGACATCATTGTCGGAGTGAACGGACAATCCATCGGCTCCAAGGGCGACGGCGCCTCGCTGATGAAAGCCATCCTGGAGGCGGAAGCCAGCGACGGCAAGCTGGCCGTGAATCTGAAGGACAACCGCACCATCACCATCGAGATTCAGAAGCTGGGGGCTTTCGCGCCATCGGCCCCCTATGACTGTCCGAAAACCGACAAGATCATCACCCAGGCCGCCGAGCACATGCTGCAGCTCAAACGCTTGAGCAGTGCCACGCGGATCGAATGTCTGGGATTGCTTGCGACAGGTGAAAAAAAATACATCGATGCCGTGGGGGCATCGCTGCGCGCGGAGTTTGGCACCATGACCTTCGATGGCATCACCCTGCAAACCCGCAAGCGGGAAGAGTTCAAGAAGTCCGGCAAGGGCAGTCCCGAAGTGGGCGCTTGGGATACCGCCTACGCCACCATTGCACTCGCCGAATACTACTACCTCACCAAGGATCAGGCCGTTTTCCCCGCCCTCAAGACCCATGCCCTGAGTTTGGTCGAAGGACAGGACGCCGCCGGACTCTTCGGTCACAAAATGGCGGATCCGGACACCCACCGCGCGCCCGGTTATGGCCAGATGAACAATGTCAGCCTTGCGGCCGGCCTGGGCTTGATCCTCTCGAAAAAATGCGGGGTTGATGTTCCCGGCCTGGATGGCGCCATCAACAGGATCGTCACCTACATCAAGTATCATGACGGCAAGGGAACCTTCCCCTACGGCTTCCACGGTCCGCGCGAAGACGAGTGGAACAACAATGGCACCAGCGGTCTGGCCGCCGTCTGCATGTCGCTGGTCGGAGAAAAGAAGGCAGCAGCCTTCTTCGCCTCCTGCGCAGCCGCATCCTACAAACAACTTGGTGTGGGACATGCCAGCTCCCTCTTCAGCACCTATTGGACACAGGCCGGCGTTCATGTCCTCGGCCCCGAAGCGACCAAGGCCTTCTTCCCGAAGACCCACTTCTATTACACACCCCGCCGCAACTGGGACGGCTCCATCGCCCAATGCTACAATGAAGGCCATTTCGGTGGCGTGGTTCTTCTCAACTACTCGCTGCCTCGGCGTGCCCTGCTGATCACCGGACGCGAGGCCGATGAGTCCCTTTGGCTGAACGCCAGCAAGGCTCAAGAGGTGATCCAGATGGGTGAAATCAACGAGAAAACCGACGATCCGGAAAAGTTGTTTGCCTACATGAATCACCCCTATCCGAAAGTCCGCGCCTGCGCACTGGCACAGCTCCGCGACAAGGTGAGCGGCAAAAAATTTGAGAAATCGGCCAAAAACAAACCTGAGGATGCCGCCAAGGCCGAGCGGGAATTCGCCAAGCTGTTTCCAAGAATCAAGCAACTGGTGGAATCAGGAACGCCATTCGAGCGCGAGAACGCATTGAAGTGCTACATGCTGGCCTGCCCTGATGGAGAACGCGCAGCACGCATGGAAGCGTTGGGCGCCATACTCCGCAATCCCAAGGAAACCAGCGGGATTCGCGTGGCCGCCGCAACGCAACTCGCCGCCCAAGGCGCGCTATGCAAACCCTACTTCGACGACATCCTCAGGTTCCTGCTCGAAGACAGGCCGGAGGATCACTTCGCCGAAATCGACGCACAGATCGCCGATGCCCTTGACCCCCTCAGCCAGGCTCTTGAATTCGATTACTACAAGGCGGGGTTCGTCGATGACGCCGCCCTTTTCCACAAGGCCGCTGTGCGTCTGATGAATCACAAACGCCAGAACCCCAGGGGAACGGGCGCCCGCATGGTGCGCTTTGTCCCAGAGAACAAATTCCATCTCGTGGCCATGGATCTCGAGCACATCCTCAAGAATGACGATCCGACCTACCCCACCTATCACAATGCCAGGACGGCCATGGAACCTGCAGTGCAGATTTTCGGTGACCACAAGATCCTCGAAGGAGTCGAGCATTTCACCGATTACATCCTAACCTCCACTGACAAGTGGAGTTTCAGGATGATGATGCTGCAGAAGACCCTTCCCACTTACGGCATCCACGCCAAACCGTTGATCCCAAAACTCAAGGATTACAAGTGGGTCAAGATCATGTATGAACAGACCGAGAACAACGGCGGCGACCACCGGTTCCTCGAAGGTTTCGAGAAGATGATTGCAGACATCGAGAATGCCAAGACAGGCCCACCCCTGGTCCCTCTCCAAAAAGCCATCCAATTGAGCAAGGGCGCCGATCAAAGCGCGTCCAACTGAACATCAGCGCATTGATCATGAAAACATCCACCCTCCTGATATTCCTCGCCCTGCCCGTAATGAGCATGGCGGCTGAGAAAGCGGCACCTGCCCCCGTCACCCACAACCCGCCGTCCAAGCCGGTCGTTCCGGACCAGATCAAGGCCTACTGCATCGACTTCAATTGGGCCCGGACGGGACGGGCAAAAAAACCCTTCGCCAAACCGGGCGAGTGGGCCGAATCCGATCCGGCGGCCCATGTCGCCTGGTACAAGGCCATGGGTGCGAACGTGATCCAGACCTTTGCCGTGTCGTGCAACGGTTACGCCTGGTACAAGAACGGCTTCATACCGGAACAACCCGGCCTTCAACACGACTTCCTGCGCGAAGTCGTCCGTCTCGGACACAAGGAAAACATGCTCGTCTTCGGCTACTTCTGCGCCGCTGCCAATGTGAAGTGGGTGATGGATCACCCGGAGCTGAACTACCCGCAAAATATCCAGATGAAGGGCGACCAGCCCCAGAGCACCGGCCCCAAGAAATGCGTGGTCTACACCGATGAATACCTCGACTACCTCTCCAAGGCCATCAAGGACGCCGTCGGCACCACCGGCATCGACGGGTTCATGATCGACTGGCTGTGGATGCCCGAGCGACATCCAGCAAATCGGGATGATGCCCCCATCGACTGGATCGATGCCGAGAAGAAACTCTACACCCAACTCATGGGCGAGCCCTTTCCGGGCAAGGAGCAGCTGACCAAGGAGAAGGAAACCGAATACAGCCGCAAGGCCATCGAGCGCTGCTGGGACACCATCTACAAATCCGCCAAGGAGGCGAACCCCAACTGCATCGTCTGGCTGACGGTCAGCAACATGAAGCATGCTCACGTGGTGAACTCCAAACTGTTCAAGGAGGCCGACTGGTTGATGAACGAGGGAGGCGCCATGGAGATCAGCCCCCAGCTCAAGGCCCAGATCAAGCCCGACACCAAGCTGATCTCCTGTCTGGCGGCATGGAACGGCAAGGATCCCTCCACGGTGATTCCCGAAGCTCACAAAAACGGCGTCGGCCTCTATGGCTTCACCGCTCCCTCACCGGGAAAAACCGGTCTTGTCACACTGGAGAAGTTCATGAACAAGCCGATCTCGGAACTGAAGGGCGACGAACTCAATATTTCAGCCTTGGCTCGCACATATCACGGCGCGGGACCGGATGCCGTCTGGAACGGCAGTGGCTTCGACACGCAAGGAAAGAAATGAACGAACCGGCCGAAGGCAGCCAAGCGGCCGAGCGATCCATTTGAGGTAACTTTCATCAATGAAACAATCACCCGCGATTTTCCTCGCCCTCCTCGCGCCTTTCCTGTCCGCACACCTTGGCGCCGAGGAGATTGCAAAGCCATCCAAGCCGAACATCATCATCATCCTTAGCGATGACCAAGGCTACGGCGACCTCAGCTGCTACGACCACGACAAGGAGGTCAGCACACCGAACATCGACTCGCTCGCCAAGAGCGGCGTGCGGCTGACCGCCGGCTACACCAGTGCCGCCGTCTGCGCGCCGACGCGGGCTGGCCTGCTCACGGGCCGCTATCAGCAGCGCTTCGGCGTCTATGGCAACAAGGACATCCTCGGCACCTCGTTTCTCACCCAGATCACCTTGGCCGATGTGCTGAAGAAGTCCGGCTACACGACCGGCGTCATCGGCAAATGGCATCTCGGCAGGGACTCGGAAAAACAATGGCCCAACCAACGCGGCTTCGACGAATTCTACGGCTTCCTGATGAGTGCGCGCGGCTACTTCGGCGATATTCCCAACAACCCCATCATGCGCAACGGGGAAAAAATCCCGGCTGGCGAGGACTACCTCACCGACTCCTTCACCCGGGAGGCGGTCTCCTTCATTGATCGGCACAGCAAGAAGCAGCCCTTCTTTCTCTACCTCCCCTACAACACCCCTCACTACCCGCTGATGGCGCGCGAGGATTACCTCAAGCGCTTCAACACCGGCGACAAGTCTCGCGACACCTACCTCGCGATGCTGGCTTCCCTCGACGAAGGGGTGGGCAAAATCATCGATGCTCTGAAAAAGAACGGCGTGTATGAGGACACGCTGCTGATTTTCCTCAGCGACAATGGTGGCGACTTCCACTACGGCGGCCGCAACGGCAAACTCAGGGCGGGCAAGGGCCAACTCTACGAAGGCGGCATCCGCGTTCCCTTCATCGTGAGTTGGCCCAAGCGACTACAGGGCGGAAGCGCCTGCGATGTCCCCATGATGAGCATCGACATCTTCCCCACAGCTGTGGCCGCCGCCGGAGGAACCATGCCGGATGATCGCGCCTACGACGGCCGCAACATGCTGCCAATACTCACGGGAGATGCCCAGGGCCCGCTGCACGACGTGTTGTTCTGGGAAGCCGAAGGCAGGGGTAAGAAGCCGGGAGCATGGGCAGTGCAACAGGGCGAATGGAAGCTGATTTCCGGTCAGCAACTCGAACTCTACCATCTCTCCAGCGACATGAGCGAGACCAAGAACCTCATCGCTGAAAAACCGGATCTCGCGAACAAACTGAATGACCTGCACACGCAGTGGAAAGCTTCGGTCGAAAAGGAGACCGCCGCTCTCCCCCATTGAACATCACGACAGGCCACTGATGAGATGCTCACGAAATCGCAGCCACGAGCATGATTGGGGAAATACCCGGCAACCTCACACCGTATTCAAATTCTGGATGAAACGACGACTGGCTCTCGTTCTGTGGATGGCCTGCACCGTCACCCTGAGCGCGCTTGAATATCCAGGCACGGCACCCGGTAAGAGTCGCTGTGAGATCACGGCCGACCACGCGGTCCTTGAAAACGCCGTCATCCGTGGCACTTGGAAGCTTGAGCACGAACACATCACTTCCTTCACACTGGATCACAAACAGACCGGTCAAATCATCCGGCTCGATTCCGGCCATTTTCCTGCGGTGAAGCTGGGCACGGGCCGCACCATTGAACTCGCCTCACTAAAACCCTCCACTCCACTGCGGGTCGAGAAGGGCACGCTGAACTGCCACTTTGCGGACGCGGAGTCAGGACTGAAATTCAGCTGGTCCGCGAGTCTTAAAGACGGAGCCAACGCCATCGTCCAGCAACTCACGACCGAGGCCACTGCGGACACCGCGATCGAAGGTCTAGTCTTTCTGGATGCCCGCATCCCGGAAGTCCGCCAGGTGGGTCAGGTGTCCGGATCGGTGGTGGTCTGCGGCGATGCATTCCTGGCCGTCGAACACCCACTCGCAAAGAACACGGTCGAAGCCGATTGCCGGGTTGGCTGTCGCCTACCCCGGGGCAACACCCTGAAAGCCGGTCAGTCATGGAGCCGCGGCTTCGCCACCGGCGTCGTGCCACCGGGGCAGTTGCGTCGTGGATTCCTGCACTACCTCGAACAACACCGGGCTCGCCCCTACCAGCCATTCCTGCACTACAACAATTGGTATGATGTTCGACTCGGCCAAGCGATGGAACAGCGAAGCACGGAAGCCGAATGCATGGAAACCATCAGGATTTTTGCTCGGGAGCTGGTGCACAAACGCGGCGTGCGAATGGATGGTTTCGTTTGGGACGATGGTTGGGACGACTTCGATACGCTTTGGCGATTCCACAAGGGCTTCCCTGCGGGATTTCAAAATCTTCATGCATTTGCGGGGGAATTCGGTGCATCCATGGGGGTGTGGATGTCCCCTTGGGGAGGCTACGCCAGCGCCAAGGACAAGCGTATCGCATATGGCATATCCCAGGGCTATGAGACCAACGACTCAGGCTTCTCCATGGCGGGCCCAAACTACGCCAAGGCATTCCGCGAAGTCTGCCTGGATATGGCCCGCCAACAGGGTGTTCGCTTTTTCAAATTCGACGGTATGGGTGGTGGAGACCTTTCCTCCGGTGCAGAGGGCAAGCTGGCGGATGATGTCGATGCGGTGCTCTCACTCGGCAAAATCCTTCGTGACGAGAATCCGGAGGTTTTCATCAGCACGACCGTAGGCACCTGGCCCAGCCCGTTCTGGACATTTTATGCCGACTCGATCTGGCGTCAGGGACATGACATGGGATGGTCCGGAGAAGGCAACACCCGCGAACAATGGATCAACTACCGCGACACCATGACTCATGAGCGGATTGTTCAAGCTGGCCCGCTCTATCCACTGAATTCATTGATGACCCTCGGCCCCACACTTTGTGACCGCAAGGGCCGAACACCTGCAAGAGCGGTCTTGGACGAAGAGTCCGTCGCCAACGAAATCTGGTCCTTTTTTGGATCAGGAACCCAAACCCAGGAGCTGTATGTCAATCCACATCTGCCCACCCAGGAAATGTGGAACCAACTGGCCGCTGCCGCCAAATGGGCCCGCGCCAATGCTGATGTGCTGGTCGACACCCACTGGATCGGCGGCAGTCCTGCCGCCGGCGAAGTCTATGGCTGGGCCTCATGGCAGCCACACAAGGGAATCCTGGCATTGCGCAATCCATCCGAGACCCCTCAAGACTTCGCCATCACGCCGCGCTTGGCATTGGAATTGCCCGCGGGTCTTACCGGCACCATGACCCTGGAGGCGGTCTATCCCTCACAGCGCAAGCTGCCTGTCGACACGGTGAAACCGGATCAACCACTACACTTTCACCTCCAGCCCTTCGAGGTGGTGGTCATCGAGTTGCTTCCCGGGAAACCCGAATAAGCCCTCACCGGCCATCGGTCATTCTTATCTCCCGCAGGGTCACCGGCCCCAGCAACCCGGAGGAACGCAGTGCGTCATCCGGCCCCCAGTGCTTCCACGTGGCGAAGGCCTGACAGCCGGAATTGCGGGGCTTCTTGTCGGTCAGCCAGTCCGGCCATCGGGTCAGATGCTTGTCGGTCCATTCGCAGTCCTCAGGCAGCTTGGCGTCACCGATCAGTCGGTTGATCCACAGATTGCTCACTTTGACTTCCAAGGTGTTCTCACCCTGTCGAATCACATCGCCAACCTCGACCCGGAACGGCGGGTGCCACAGCACGCCGAGCTCCTTGCCGTTGAGACTGACCTCGGCGATCACCTGAACCTCACCAAGGTCGAGCCAGAGATCCTGACGCTTGGAATCGAACTCGCCATGGAATTCAAATCGGGTCGAGTAGGTGCAGGTGCCCGAGTAATGTCGCACATTCGTATCCTCATGCTCATTGAGGGCGGTGAGTTTATTCATCACGAGCTTGTCGGGCGTGCCGAGTTGAGGGTCGAAACGAAGCGACCACGGGGTTTGGATCGCGTGCTCGACCGACTTTTCATTTCCCTTGTTTACTTGAGAAGCATCCGGAGGTCTCGCCTCTCCCGCCCTGCGAAAAATCACAAACACCGATTTGCCCGGCATCAGTGATAACGGCAGGGAACTTTGGGTGCCATCATCGGACCAAGCTCTCACTTCCTCCATGCTCAGGGTTTCGGCATTCCACAGTTCCGGAATGCGTCCGCTGGTGCGAAAGCGAGCCAGAGCGGAGAGGGTTTCATCACTCTGATTGCTGATGAAGTAGATGTCGGTGTCTCCCTTGCGGCGTTGGAGCCAGACCAAGCCATCGGGCAACACGACCTGAGCTTGGATGCCAAGACTCGCGAGCGCCTCAATCGGAGACTCGCCTTCGAAAAGCCTGCCCATGCCGGGCTTTGGCGGACCATCCCAGATCTCCCGCCCGACGTCAGCGACGATGTCATCACTGTCGGTCTGTCCGGCCAGACTGGGACTATGCTGGGGAACGGGACCGTGGATCTTGGCGCCGGCTCTCACCAGTTCTCCAATTTTCCATATCTGCTTCGGGGTATGAAAACCGTGCTTGGGAAGAACCAGCAGGCGATAGCGGACCCCGGAGGGCGTGACAAGATCACCCCGGTCGACCGTGAGTTGATGCAAGACCTCCGTACTGCAGGAGTCGTAGCCGTAACCGGCTGCCTCAAGATCCTTGCGATACACCGAACCGTTAGGCGCGGCATTGCCCGCGAAGACCAGCACATCATTGACCGGCTCACCATATTGCAGCAGAAATTGGCAGCGGGCGATGTAGGCCAACCATTCCTTGCCAGGTCCCCACCAGGTGTTGGTGCGCCCGAAGTGGGAACCATACTGACCCATGGTCATGCCCGGTTCAAGATCCAGCCACGGCTGATGCACCCAGCCGTGCAGCACCAGCCGGTTGATGCCGACAGCGAAGGCGTGGTCGCCGACTTTTTTGAGAGATGCCGGGTGATTTTGCCAGCGACCCAGTTCTGGAGTAGCAGTGAAGGCCTCGGCACCGGCGAAGCGCTTGCCGGTGGTGTGGGCAATGGAGGCAGCGGTGCGCAGGGTGTGAGTGTAGGAGCCATTGACCCAAAACTCGCCCATCGGGATGTCGGCTCGCGCACCCACCTGCAGACCCTCGAAGGTCGAGGTGTAGGGCTCGAGCGCCAGTTTGAGTCCTGCCTTGTGGCAGAGCTCAGCCCAGTAGCCGTAGTAGTTGTCATTGATGAGATCGCCAATGGTGCGCCGGAAGTCCCAATAAAAGCGCTCGGTCAACGGACCACTCTGGATAGGCCGGCCGGTCAGAGCCAACAGATAGACACCCGGATCGTAGCCACGGCGACGGGTGAACTCCTCGCGCATTTTCGGAGTCCAGTGGTGCAGCCCGGCCTCGTAACTATCAATGAGGATCTCGGTGAAGGTCTCGCCAACCTGTTTACCCAGACGATCGAGCACCGGCTGGATTCCTTTCTTCCAGTGAACATCGAGACCCTCGCGACGCAGCTTGTCGATTTCGAGTCCGGTGCCGGCCGCCGGCGCGGGCTTGTTGGTGTTGCCCTTGGCGGTGTGGCCGATGCGAATGATCTTCCATGAGCCAGCGGGGGCCTCCCAAGTCAGCGTGCCATCCTTGGCCAAATGACGGGTCAACTCGATGATCTTTTCTGCAGGAATCGCCGCGCCTTCCGGAAGATCCATCAATTCCGGCTGAAAGTCGCCGCGAGCAGCGGTTTGCCCCGCCTTGTTCGTCCACCTCTTGATGCGGAAGTCGCTGTCCAATTCCACAGGCACGGCAAACACCGCCACATCGCGGTAGTAATCGAGCACCACTTCGGGCTGAGGCAGCTTTCCACGGATAGTCTTGCCACCTTCGATGACGACTTCACTGGTGCGGAGTTCCTGCATGCCCAGTTCGGGCGTGATCCAAGGTCCACCGGTGGTGGCCCAACCGGCGCAGTTCTGCATGCCAACCTCAAGCCCCAAGCGTTTGGCCTCATGGACCGTGTGCTCCAGCATGTCGAGCCACACGGGACCGAGGTAGTCGGCAGGGCCCTGGGGGATGCTGCAGTTGTGATGAGGGCCGGCGATGTTGAAGATCGTCACCCCACCGATGTGAGATTCCGCCATCGCCTCGAGATCGGCGGTGATGCCTTCGCGGGTGACGTTGCCGTTCATCCAATGCCACCAGGTGCGGGCCCGCGCTTCGTGAGGAGGATTGCGGAATTGCGCTTCGATCTCATCAGCCGCCGTATTCAAGGGCGCGGCAAGCAGGATGCCTCCAATGGCAAGCAGATGGAAAGGGAGCTTCATCATGGGTGGTGGGCGAATCATTTTTGTTTGCAGCCATCTGAAATACCAAGCAAGTGCTGGTGATTCAGTTGCAGATGTGGATCAAAGCCGGAGCCGCTCAGGTAATCGAGCAGGCTTTTCCTGAATTGACGCGCCACATGGCGCTGGTCGAGGTCCGAGCTGATATCCATCGAGCAGACCATCAACTTGCCACCGTTCACCCGGCACTCGAAGAGCAAACCCAGTCGGCGCGCCTCGTTCCAGGTGTCAATGGGCTGAACCAGAGGGCGGAGCTTCGGAGGCAGGGCATCGAGGACCATGGCATGGGCGCCATGAACCAGTTCCCACCATTGCCAGTTGGAGTGATATTCGGTCGGGAAGGCGTCGAAGACCGGGTGCTTCGGGTTACAGAGGATGCCCAGCGTGTGGGGTGGCTGTTGCTTGGTCCATACGGTGTTCCAAAAGACGGATGAAAACCCGATCTGAACGTCCTCCTTGGTTCGTTTGCGGTGCGCCAGCCACAGCACCTTGCCTCCTTGCTGCAGGGTTTTGAGCGCCTCCTCCGTCAGTGCATCGGTGATCAGAATGTCATCGGCGCTC
>JACCDY010127600.1_pt1 | contig 39864 bp, 38 predicted proteins | sample 7446391 | NCBI WGS metagenome assembly JACCDY01 (sample SAMN15323451, study PRJNA562643) | freshwater metagenome | isolation source: river surface water | place: USA:Blue River Watershed | collected 2017-08-18
CCAGCCACTCGGGCAGGTTGTGGCGATGGCGCTCCAGCAGGTCCTCGGGGCGGACGGCGTCGCACTGGTCCAGCCAGCGCTTCTCGTTGTCGTTCAGCGCGCCCTTGAGGAAGTCGCGCGGGCCGGCAAAGCCCAGGATGGCCATGCGCCGCTCCTTGGGCCCGCTGCCCGAGGGCGCGAAGTGATCGTAAAGCAGCTTGTGGCGCAGGACGGTGTAGACCGTCTCGGCCAGGGTGGCGCGCTCGCGCGGGCCGAGGTTGCGATGGTCGCGGAAGTAGCGGGAGACGACGGCGTCGGCCGGGTGCTCGAACTTGAGCGCGAGGCCGGTGAGTTCGGCGCAGGCGTCGAGCAGGGCTTTGGGATGCATGGGAGTCTCGGGGAAATGCTACGGATTTTGTAGCAGGCGGGCGATGGCCCGGGGGTAGATGAGGTGTTCCTGGGTGAGGACACGGGCGGCGAGCGCCTCGGGGGTGTCGCCTGGCAGCACGGGCACGACGGCCTGCTCGAGGATGGGGCCGTGGTCCAGTTCGGCGGTGACCTGATGGACCGTGGCGCCGGCGAACTGGCAGCCCGCCTCGATGGCCCGCTGGTGCGTGTGCAGGCCCGGGAAGGCCGGCAGCAGCGAGGGGTGGATGTTCAAGAGGCGGCCGGCGTAGCGGGCGGTGAAGCCGGGCGTGAGGATCCGCATGAAACCCGCCAGCACCACGAGGGCGGGCTGGTGGGCGTCGATGGCCTGGGCCAGGGCGGCGTCGAAGGCCTCGCGGCCGTCGAAGGCCTTGTGGTCGACGACGGCGGTGGCGATGCCCTCCCCGGCGGCGAAGGCCAGGCCCTTGGCGTCGGCCTTGTTGCTGATGACGGCGGCCACGCGCGCGCCGAAGCGGCCGGCCCAGTCCTCGCGCTGGGCCGCGCGCACGATGGCGGCCATGTTGGAGCCGCCGCCGGAAATCAGGATCACGATGTTCTTCATGGACCCCCGATTATCCGGGCGGCGCGGGAGCATGCCGCCACCGGGTGGCGACCCGGGGGCGATGGGGCAGCGGTCAGGCCATGCGCTCGACCGGCTTGTCGGCGAAGCGCATGGAAAAGTCCACCGCCTTGATGTCCTTGATCAGCCCGCCCACGGAGATGCGGTCGACGCCGGTGTCGGCGTAGTCGCGCAGCTGCTCGAAGGTGACGCCGCCGGAGATCTCCAGGCTGCAGCGGCCATCGGCCATCTTCACCGCCTCGCGCAGGGTGGGCAGGTCCATGTTGTCCAGGAGGACCATGGTGACGCCGGCGTCCAGGGCCTCGCGCAGCTGCGCGAGGGTCTCGACCTCGACCTGGATGAAGGCCACCGGGCGGGTGGCGGCCAGGGCCTGGGCCGCGCGCAGGGCCGGCGTGATGCCGCCGGCGGCGGCGATGTGGTTTTCCTTGATCAGGATGGCGTCGTACAGGCCCATGCGGTGGTTTTGCCCCCCCCCGCAGCGCACGGCGTATTTCTCGGCCAGGCGCAGGCCGGGGAGGGTCTTGCGGGTGTCCAGGATGGCGGCACGGGTGCCCCGGACGGCATCGACGTACTTTGCCGTCTTGGTGGCGACGGCGCTGAGGGTCTGCAGGAAGTTCAGGCAGGTGCGCTCGGCGGTGAGCAGCTCGCGCGCCGGGCCGGTGATCTCGACCACCTTGGCGCCCGGCGTGGTGCGGCCGCCGTCCTGCACGAACCAGCGGGCCTGGGAGGCGGGGGACAGCTGGCGCAGGACCTCCATCACCCAGGGCTGGCCGCAGAGGACGGCCTCGTCGCGGCAGATGATGGTGGCGGTGGCCTGGCGGTCGGCGGGAACCAGGGAAGCGGTGAGGTCGCCCGGGCCGACGTCCTCGTCGAGGGCGCGGCGCACGTCGGCTTCGACCTGGACGGCCGGCAGTTGGGAGAGTTGGTCTTGCATGGAGTCGGATTGTCAGGGATCAGGCGGTCGACGGGCCCGGCCCGTGGCTGGCCACGCCCCGGCGGATCACCACCGGCTTGCCGCCCAGGCGCAGCTTGCACATCCAGTGCGCCAGCGCCGAGTCGAGGTAGTCGGCGTGGCCGGGAAACCAGTGCGCCAGCTCCTGGGCCAGGCGGCGGCAGACGTCGGTATTGCCCTGGGCGAGCAGGGTCTGGACTTCGCCCACCGACTTGAGCACGGCCGCATGCTCATCCATGTGGCACTGGCGGGCCGGGAATTGCGTCTGCTCCATCCACTGGTCTTCCTCGCCGAAATGCCGGCGCAGGTGGTCGGCGAGGACATCGACCGCCGCAGGCAGCGCGTCGTCCGCGGCGCGCTGCACGGCGGCCACGCACTGGACGAATTCCTCATGCGTGGCGTCCATGGGGCGATAGCCCAGGAGCAGGCCGTCATGCCAGTGCATCGGGTCGGGAAAGGCGGGCGTGGAGGACGGGGACATCATTTGAACAGCAGCAGCACGGACAGCAGCGTGAGGAATGCCAAGAGGAGCTGGCGGAACACCGCCTCGCTCAGGCGATGGCGGATCGCGGCGCCCATGCGCATGCCCGCATACATGGGCGCCAGCGCGAGGAGGGACCAGCCGACCTCCGTCCAGCCGAATCGGCCCCAGGCCAGCATCGCCCCGTACATGGGGACGGCACCGACCAGGTAGATGATGCTGATGCTGCCGACGAATTCGTCGCGCTTGAGCCGCAGCGCCATCAGGTAACCGATCAGGATGGGGCCGGTGAGGGAGGACAGGCCGGCGAGCAGGCCGGCAACGGCGCCGACCACCGGGCCCGCCCAGGCCTGGTGGCGCAGCGGGATCTCGCCCCGCGGCTGCAGGGCCATCAGCACCACGGCGCTGATGACGGTGAAGGCGATGGCGCCGTTGAGGGCCTTGAGCGACATCTGGGCGCTCAGGTGCACCGCGAGCACCGTGGCGACCAACTGCGCGAGCATCACCGGCCAGAACCGGCGCATTGCATAGCCCAGGCGCCCGCCCTCCACCGCCTGCAACGTGTTGGACAACAGGACCGGCAGCACCAGCAGGCCCATGGCCTGCGGCGCCGGCATGATCAGCGACAGCAGGGGGACGACCACCAGCGGCAGCCCGACACCCAGCGTGCCCTTGACCAAGCCACCGGCGACGAACATGCCGGCGCTCAGCGCCAGCAGGAGCCCCAGGGAGCCGGTTCCTGTGAACGTCACTTACTCGGCCTTCAGGTCGGCTTGCTTGCCGGCCTTGGCCATCGCCTGGTTCTCGCGGTCGATTTCCTTGCGGTAGGCGTCGGAGCCTGCGCCCACGCCGTTGATGCCGGCGGAATTGAACTTCTCGATCACGTCGGGCTGCTTGACGGCCCAGGCGATGTCGTCGGACAGGCGCTTGATCGCCTCGGGCGAGGTGCCCGTACGGGCCAGCGCGCCGATCGTCACGGAGAAATCGAAACCGGGGATGACCTCGGAGATGGAAGGCACGTCAGGCACCTGCGGGGAACGCTTGATGTCGTTGCTGCCGATCAGCGTGACCTGGCCGTTCTTGACGAAGCCGGCCATGGACGGCAGGGCCGAGAACAGGAAATCGACCTGGCCGCCCAGGAGTGCCGGCACGGACTGGCCGGAGCCGCGGAAAGGCACGTGGCGCACGTCGAGCTTGAGATCGGCCTTGAGGGCCTCCATCGTCAGGTGGTGCGTGCTGCCGATGCCCGACGAGCCGTAGGTGAACTGGCCGGGATTGGCCTTGGCCTTTTCCACGAATTCCTTGAGGCTCTTGACGCCGGTCTTGGGGTGCGCCACCAGGAACAGCGGGGACCGCGCAATCAGGGACACCGGCTGCAAATCCTTGCCCACGGCGTAAGTCGCCGACTTGTTGAGCAACGGGGTGATGGACAGCATGGACCCGTCGGAGACGATGAAGTTGTGGCTGTCGTTGGGGCCGGCCATCAGGGCCTGGAAAGCCACGACGCCGTTGCCGCCAGGCTTGTTATCGACGACCACCGCCTGTCCCATACGCTCGGTGAGCTTCTGGGCAACGATGCGCGCCACGGTGTCAGGCAGGCCGCCTGCCGCATAGGGAACGATGAACTTGACGGGCTTGCTCGGGAAGGCCTGGGCCATCGTGAGCAAGGGGGCCGCGGCCAGTGCCAGGCCGATGGCGGTGAGGGTTCGGCGTTTCATGGTGTCTCCTGTTTGATGGATTGATTGAAGGGGGGCTGGATTTTTCTTAGCAATCTAAGATAATACATTTTTTCCGTGCGCTTGATGTCTGTCAATCGTGAAAACCCGTCGCTGAAGTAAACGCCATGTCCGAGAACCCTCCCCTGCGCGCCCTGCGCGTGAGCCGCAAGCAAGCCATCGCACGCGACATCCACCTGTTCGAGTTGCGCGACCCGCAGGGCGGCGCCCTGCCCGCCTTCACGGCCGGGGCGCACCTGCCGATCCGCGTGCCCAGCGGGGCGATGCGCCAGTACTCGCTGTGCGGCGATCCGCAGGTGACCGACAGCTACCAGATCGCGGTCAAGCGCGAGGCCAATGGCCGCGGCGGCTCCATGAGCCTGGTGGACGGCGTCGCCGAAGGCGACACGGTGATGGCGGGGTCACCCGAAAACCTGTTCGAGCTCAGCGAGAAAGCCAGGAGCTTCATCCTGGTGGGCGGGGGCATCGGCATCACGCCCATGATGGCCATGGTGCACACCTTGCTCGCCGAGGGGCTGCGCAATTTCAAGCTGTACTACTTCAGCCGCGACCCGGAGGGCGCCGCCTTCCTGGAGGCGCTGCGCGCGCCCGAGCTGGCGGGCAAGGTGGTGATTCACCACGACCATGGCGACCCGTCACGCTCGTATGACCTGTGGAAGATCTTCGAGAAGGTCGCCAGCGGCACGCACGTGTACTGCTGCGGCCCCAAGGGCCTGATGGACACCGTGAAGGACATGACCGGCCACTGGCCTGACAGCGCGATCCACTTCGAGAGCTTCGGTGGCGACACCAAGCCCCACGCCGACGACCAGCCCTTCGAGGTGGTACTCCAGCGCAGCGGCCAGCGCATCGCCGTGGGCGCGCGACAGAGCATCCTGGACGCCCTGCGCCAGCAGGGAACCACGGTGCCCAGTTCCTGCGAGAGCGGCACCTGCGGGTCGTGCAAGGTCCGCCTGCTCGAGGGCGAGGCCGACCACCGCGACCTGGTGCTGCTGCCCGAGGAACAGGGCGACCACGTGATGGTGTGCGTCTCCCGGGCCAAGGGCTCCTGCCTGGTGCTGGACCTGTGATGGCCACCGCAGAAACGACCCAGGCGCCGACCCCGATCCGCCTGGGCGTGCTGGGCCTGGGGCGTGCCTTCACGCTGATGCTGCCGACGCTGGCGCGCGATCCGCGGGTACGGCTGGTGGCGGCGTTCGATCCGCGCGAGGCGGCGACGCGCGACTTCGCCCGGGATTTCGGCGCCAGCGCCCATGCCTCGCCCGAGGCCCTGTGCGCAGACCCCGACGTGGAGTGGATCTACGTGGCCACGCCGCACCAGCTGCACGCGCAGCATGTGGCGCTGGCGGCCGCCCATGGCAAGCACGTGCTCGTGGAGAAACCCATGGCGCTGGCGCTGGACGACTGCCAGCGCATGATCGAGGCCTGCGAACAGGCAGGCACCTGCCTGATCGTCGGCCACAGCCACAGCTTCAACGCGCCGGTGCTGCTGGCGCGGCGCCTGATCGACTCGGGTCGCTTCGGCGCGGTGCGCATGGTCCATGCCATGAATTTCACCGACTTCCTCTACCGGCCCCGCCGTCCGGAGGAACTGGACACCACGCGCGGCGGCGGGGTGGTGTTCAGCCAGGCGGCGCACCAGGTGGACATCGTGCGTCTGCTCGGCGGCGGCCAGGTGGAGTCGGTCTACGCGCGCACGGGACGCTGGGATCCGCAACGCCCCACGGAGGGCGCTTACAGCGCGATCCTCAATTTCGCCTCGGGCGCCTTCGCCAACATCACCTACAACGGCTACGGCTACTACGACACCGACGCGCTGATGAACGGCGTGGGCGAGATGGGAAAGCCCAAGGCGGCGGGCGCGCATGCGCAGACACGCCAGAAGCTTGCCGCCGCCACAGACGAGGCTGCCGAGGCGCAACAGAAGGCCGAGCGTAACTACGGCGGCTCGGCCTACGTGCCCGATGCGGGCGCACCGGCGACGGCGTTCCAGCATTTCGGGCCGGTGATCGTGTGCTGCGACGGCGCCGACCTGCGCCTGACGCCCACGGGCGTGGAGGTGCACGACGCCAGCGGCATGCACCTGGAGACGGTGCCGGTGCCCTCGGTGCCACGCAGCGAGGTGATCGACGAGCTGTGGTCGGTGGCGCGCGAAGGCCGCGCGCCGCTGCATGGCGGCGCCTGGTCACGCGCGACGATGGAGGTGTGCCTGGCGATCCTGGCATCGGAGCGCGAGCGCGCGGCTATCATGCTGCGGCAACAGGTCGACCTGCCTTCATGAACCAGCCCCGCCCGGACACACTTCAGCTTCTCAAGCATTGGCGCGAATCGGTCCCCGACGACCGCCTCGCGCACCTGATTCGCGACGTCGCGCGCGCGCAGATGCGCGCCTTGCAGCAGCGGCTCACGCCCCATGGCGTGTCGTTCGGGCACTGGACGTTCCTGCGCATCCTGTGGATCCGGGACGGACTGACGCAGAAGGAACTGAGCGACCTGGCAGGCGTGATGGAACCCACCACGTTCAGCGCCGTCAAGGCCATGGAGCAGATGGGATTGATCGAGCGGCGCCAGCTGGAGGGCAACCGCAAGAACATGCACGTCTTCCTGACGCCCGCCGGCCGGTCCCTCGAAAAGACGCTGGTACCGCTGGCCGAGGAGGTCAACAGCATCAGCGTGGAAGGGATCCCCGACAGGAACGTCGCCGTGCTGCGAAAATCCCTGCTGGCCATGATCGAGAACCTGGCCCGCGAAGAGGACGCCTGCGGCCCGCACGCGTCCGCCTGACTCAGATGCTGTAGGTCTCGTAGGTCGAGGGGTCGAACACCTCGTCGATGCCCACCTTGCGCGCCGACAGGCCCTGCGCATGATGGTGGTGCAGGAAGGCCTCGATGGTCTTGCGGTTGGGGCCCACGCCGTAGGACCAAAAGTCGTCGCCCAGCGTCTCGCGCGCGGCCTTGAGCTGCTCCTCGACGAAGGGTAGCGTGACTTTGGTGGCCGAGGTGTCGGCCAGCAGCTCCAACGCCTTGGACTTGGACTCGCTGAACGCCTTGAAGACGGCCCCCGGCAGCCAGCGATGCTGCTGCGCCAGCTCCTTGCGGATGCCCACCACATGCATGATGGGGAAGATGCCGGTGCGGCGGTAGTAGTCCTTGGCCTCGGCGACGGTGTCGTCGAACAGCCAGCCCACGTTAGGGTTCCTCATGGCGGCGCCGCTGGGCGGGCGCGGGGCGATGAAACCGTCGATCTCACCCTCATGGAGCAGGTCGGAGATGGTCTTGCCCTCGGGGGCGCTCTCGATCTTCACGCCGGCCGGCAGGTCCAGCTTGACCTTTTCCGGGCGGCCCGGGGTGTCGATGCCGCCTCGCACCCAGGTGACGTCCTCCGGCGCGATGCCGTAGTCGTCCTGCAGGATGGCGCGGGCCCAGACGATGGCCGTGAGCTGGTACTCGGGAATGCCGATGCGCTTGCCCTTGAGGTCCTGGGGCTTGCGGATGCGGTCCTTGCGCACGTAGATCGACGTGTGCCGGAAGGCCCTCGACAGGAAGACCGGCACCGCGATGTAGGGGCACTCGCCGCGCGAGTGCTTGACCAGGTAGCTGGAAAAGGACAGCTCGGTGATGTCGAAATCGCGGCTGCGCATGGCGCGGAAGAACATTTCCTCCGGGTTCAGGAGCATGAAGGTCGGGTCGCACCCGTCGATCTGCACGCGGCCGTCGAACAGGGCGCGGTTGCGGTCGTAGTCGCCCATGGCGACGGAGAGTTGGAGTTTGGCCATGGATGCGGCTTCAGGCCTTGACGGCGTAGTTGTTGTCGGATTCGGCCTGGGCTTCGGAGCCCTGCCACACGTATTGGGCACCATACTGGCGCCAGTCGGTCGTCTTGGGAATGACGCTCTGGAAGGCGCACACGTCCGGCGTGATGGCCTGGTCGCCAGTGCCGATGGCACCCGCGCCCTGCTCGAAGGCGCGCACGGCCTCGATCATCTGCTTGCGGAACTCCACCACGGCCAGGTCACTGGCGCCCAGGCGATCCTTGGTACGGTCGGCGATCGGTCCCATGGTGACCCACATCGCCACGTCCTGGTTCGGGAAACCCGTGATGCCCGTGAAGTTGCCGGCCTTCATCGCCTTGCGGTCCTGCCAGAATCGATTTTCGTGGTTGCGCAGCGGGCGATAGCGCTCGTCCAGGTCCACACCCACGGTCTGGCGCAGGAACTTGCGCCAGGTTTCGGTCTCGGGCGTCTGGGCCGCGTGACCCCAGGCGATGAAATAGAAGTTGGTGGTGGTGTCGTCGCCCGGCACGTTGACGTTGGCCACGTTGTACAGGTTGTTGGGCGGGATCAGCACCGTCCAGGGGGCGACGAACACCGTGCTGCGGACGTAGTCATGCGTCTGGGCGTTGAAGATGGGGCGGCGGATCGCGGCGTAACGGAAACCGTACCCCGTGCGCTGCACCTGCATGCGCGGCGCCTTGTCGGTGGACGGACGCAGCCAGGCGCTGGCGGTGGCCTCGGCGCCCTGCACCCGCGCAGGCACCATGTCAGAGCTGTGCAGGCTGGAGCTGTGGGCGGAATCGATCGCGCCTTCGAGCACCTGGGCCCAGTTCACCGGCAACACGACCTTGGCGATGGACACGCGGGTGTCGGCCGTGGGCGCCCACCGGGGGGGAACGAACTCGGGCATGGCCTCCTTGGCCCCCATCCAGGCCCAGACCATGCCGCCCCACTCCTTGACGGGATAGGCCTTGTGCTTGACCTTTTCCGCGAAACCGCTGGAGGAAGGTTCGGACACCATCTCGAGGACCGAGCCATGCACGTCCATCTTCCAGCCGTGGTACAGGCAGCGCAGGCCGCCCTCCTCGTTTCGACCGTACACCAGCGAGGCGCCGCGGTGCGGGCAGGCCTCGTCCATCACGCCGACGTTGCCATCGGTATCGCGGAACACCACCAGGCTCTCACCCAGGATGCGGACGGCCACCGGGTCGCCATCGGGCTCGGCCACTTCTTCGCTCAGGCAGATGGGGACCCAGTGCTGGCGCATCAGCTGGCCCATGGGTGCATCGTTCTCGACGCGGCACAGGAGTTCGTTCTCTTCGCGGGTGATCATGGGGAAACCTCGGGGTAGTCAGGACAGAAAGCTGCCGGTCGCGGAAATATACTTCGGTGTCTAAGTATATTTGATTCGGGATATCCCTGATGCACCAACGACCTTCCAGGAAACTGCCGTCGCGCATGGCGCCCATCGCGTTCGCATTCTTCATGTCGGGCATGGTGTCCGCGATGATGAGCTTTGCCATCACCGCGATGAACACCGGCCTGCCGCCAGACTATCTCGCGCGCGCCGTGCGCGCCTACTTTGCCTCATGGCCGGTCGCCTTCTTCGGGGTGCTTGCCGTCCGTCCCCTTGTGGTCCGCCTGGTCGGCTGGACGGTGCAGCCGCCACCGAAGCCGTGACAAGGCATACCGGCCAGGCCCGTCGGTTCTGGCCGGGTCAGGCATGCGGGCCTGCAGCTCCATCACATCATTCACAAAGCAGATGATGCCTATACGCATCATCGATTGCGTTCACGCCTGAAGTGCTCATAAATTCCGCTACCCAAAGAAGGAGACAACATGAGCGACATCCGCTTCGTGGACACGACGGTCCGCGATGGATCCCAGAGCCTGTGGGCGATCGGCATGCGCACCGGCATGATCCTGCCGATCGTCCAACGCCTGGACGACGCCGGCTTCGACGCTGTCGAGATCATGGCAACGAGCTTCGAGAAGAAGATGATCCGTGACCTGCAGGAAGACCCCTGGGAGCGCCTGGTGGAGGTCCGCAAACGCATGCCAAAGACGCCGCTGCGAATGATCCGGGGCCGCCAGCTGGCGGCCTTCCAGATCACCCCCGACGCCGTGGAGGACCTCTGGTACGAACGCATGGCGGCCATGGGCATCGGGCAGATCCGGCTTTCGGACTCGTCCAACACGCCGGCTGGCTGGCAGAAGAACAGGGTGCGGGCCCGCAAGGTCGGGATCGACGTGATCATCAACCTGATCTTCTCCCTGTCCGAGAAGCACTCTGACGCCTACTACGCCGAGCGCACCCTTAAAGCCGCCAAGCTCAAGCCCCACCGCATCTGCCTGAAAGACCCAGGCGCACTCCTGACGCCCGAGCGCGTGCGGACGCTGGCACCAGTGGTGCTCGCCAACTCCGGCGGCATCCCCGTGGAGTTCCACACCCACTGCAATACCGGGCTCGGCCTGCTGTGCACACTGGAGGCGATCCGTGCGGGCATCCACATTGTCAACACCGCGATCCCGCCGATGGCCGAGTCCTCGTCCAACCCCTCGCTGTTCGACGTGGCGCACAACGCACGCGTGATGGGCCATGCGCCGCAGATCGACGAGGCGCTGCTGCGCCCGGTCGAAACGCACTTCCGCGAGATCGCGCAGCGCGAAGGCTTCCCTGTGGGCGCGCCGGTCGCCTACGACGCCAGCCACTACACGCACCAGGTACCCGGCGGGATGATCTCCAACCTGCGCTTCCAGCTCGGAGCCGCCGGCCTGACGGATCGGCTGCAAGCCGTGCTCGAGGAGATCGCCCGTGTGCGCACTGACTTCGGCTTTCCCATCATGGTCACGCCCTACTCCCAGTTCGTGGGCGCGCAAGCTGTGCTGAACGTGATCAGCGGAGAGCGCTACAAGCAGGTGTCTGACGAAATCATCCAGTACGCAGCCGGCGGCTGGGGCCAGGAGGAATGCGAGTCCATCGATCCGAACGTGCGGGACAAGATCCTGAGCAGGCCGCGCGCCAAGGTGCTGGCGCAGCGCAAGTTCGAACAGCCTACGCTCCAGGAGGTACGCGCCCAGTACGGCGGCCCCGGGATCAGCGACGACGATCTCCTGCTGCACTTCTTCACGGACGCCGAGCAGGTCGCCCGGATGCGCCAGGCGCGTCTGGACGGCCAAAGCACCTGGGGCCTGCAGGCGCTGATCGAGAAACTGGCCCAAAGCCGCAGCGTGAAGTACATCCAGATCCAGCGCGCAGACAAGACCGTGCACATGCAGGCTTGAGGCCTGCTTCCAAAAACACCAGGAGACACCATGAGCCAGCAACTCGACTTCCTCACCGACAACGAAGTCCGTCAGATCAACCGCCTCGTCGACACCCTCGACCGCTCGAACTTCGATTACCTCCAGGTCGATGCGGGCAGCATGAAGGTGACCATCGGCAAGGGAAGCCTGCCCTCGGGCGGGGCGCCAGTGGTGGCAGCTGGCCTGCCTGCCCCCGCGCCCGCTACCGCACCACAGGCGTCCTCACCCGCTGCCGCGGTGCCCGTTCAGGCAACCGCAGCGCCAGCCGCCCCCGCGGCAGTCGCGGTACCGGCCAGCTGGCAGCCGGTGACGGCGACCACCATGGGTCGCTTCTACAGCCGCCCCGATCCCAACGCCGCGCCGTTCGTGAAGGTCGGCGATAACGTCATGGCCGACGACACGGTCGCCCTGATTGAGGTGATGAAGCTGTTCAATGCCATCCCCGCGGGGATCAGCGGCACTGTGATGCAGATCTGTGTCGAGGACGCCGCGGTGGTCGAGTTCGGCCAGGTGCTTTTCTACGTGCAGGCTTGAGGAAGCATTCCCATGCCCGTAACTCGCGTACTGGTCGCCAATCGTGGCGAAATCGCTGTCAGGATCATCCGCGCCTGCCAGGGCCTGGGCATCGACACGGTGCTCGCGGCCTCCCAGGCAGACCTCGACAGCCTGGGCGCACGGTTGGCTGACCGAACCGTGTGTATTGGCCCGCCAAGCGCCAGCCAGAGCTACCTCGACACACGCCTCCTGGTGAATGCCGCGCTGGCCACCGGGTGCGACGCGCTCCACCCCGGCTACGGTTTCCTGGCCGAGTCGGCGGAACTGTCCCAGCTGTGTGCCGACCACGGCGTGACCTTCGTCGGTCCGAAGCCGGAGCAGATCGCGCAAATGGGCAACAAGATTCGCGCGAGGGTGCTTGCCGCTGAACTTGGGCTGCCGACGCTCTCGGGCTCGACCAAGGTCGAAACGCCCGAGGAAGCCTTGGCAATCGCCCGGCGCGTAGGGCTGCCGATGATGATCAAGGCCGCGGCCGGGGGTGGCGGCCGCGGCATGAAGATCGTGCAAGACGAGGTCGACATGGCGCCAATGTTCACAGCCGCCGCGAACGAGGCGCGCGCCGCCTTCGGCGACGGAACGCTGTACTTGGAACGCTACATCGCCAATGCCCGCCACATCGAGGTCCAGGTGCTGGGGGACAGGCACGGAAACGTTATCCACCTGGGTGAGCGCGATTGCTCGCTCCAGCGTCGCCACCAGAAACTGGTGGAGGAAGCCCCGGCCCCGAACATCACCGAATCGCTGCGCCAGCGGATTCGCGAGGCCGGCGTGGCGCTGGCCCGCGGCTTCGGCTACGAGAATGCCGGCACGGTGGAATTCATCGTCGACCAGGACGCGCAGGCGTTCTACTTCCTCGAGATGAACACGCGCATCCAGGTGGAGCACCCGGTGACGGAGATGGTCACAGGCATCGACCTGGTGCAGGAGCAACTGCGCGTGGCCCGCGGCGAGGTGCTCAGGTTCAGCCAGGACGCTATCCAGTTACGGGGCCATGCGATTGAGTGCCGCATCAATGCCGAACAGGTTGACCTGGGTTTCCTGCCCAGTCCCGGCCTGATCACGCAGTGGGAACCTCCCACGGGCACGAATATCCGCCTGGACAGCCACTGCCATGCGGGCTACAAGGTACCGATCTTCTATGACTCGATGATCGGCAAGCTGATCGTCTACGGCACGGACCGGGACGAGGCCCGCGCAAGGATGTCCCGCGCGCTCGAGCTATTCAAAGTCTCCGGGGTCGCCACGACCATCCGCCTCCAGCATTTCCTCGTCAACCAGCCGCGTTTCGCCAGCGGTGATGTCAACACGCGGCTGGTGGAGGAGGTCCTGCCGGAACTGGTCGGGGACTGACCACGGCGCCAAGCGAGAAAGCCCGTGCGATGCCCGGGCTTTAGTTCATTCACGGGGCGAGGCTCACTGCATCGAGACGTTCACGTTCTTGATCTGGGTGAACTCGTGCAGCTCTTCTTTCGACTCCTCACGCCCCAGGCCGGACTGCTTGTATCCCCCGAAGGGTGCCCCAATGAAGTGCGCGGAACAATCGTTGATCCAGACATAGCCGGCCTCGACACGGACCGCGGCGCGATGGGCTGTCACCAGGTCCCGCGTCCAGATGGAGGCGGTCAGGCCCAGCTCCAGGCCATTGACGGCATCGACCATCGCATCCTCATCACGCCAACGTAGAACGGAAAGCACAGGCCCGAAGACCTCCTCACGCGCGAGCGTCATGTCGGGCGTGACATCGGTGAAGATCGTGGGCTCGATGAAGAAGCCGTCCTTGAGCGCTGGGTCACCCGGGTGCCCGCCTCCGGTGATGAGGGTTGCGCCTTCGGCCTTCGCCGAGGCAATGTAAGCCAAGCTGCGCTCATACTGGGTACGGTTGATCAGGGCACCCATGGTGGTGTCCATGTGGGTCGCCAGCCCCGGACGGTGTCGCTCTCGCAGGAGCCCCACCAGCTTGTCCACGAATCTGTCGTGCAGGCTGTCGTGGATGAAAAGCCGGCTGGTGGAACCGCAGGACTGGCCGCACCAGGTGAAGTTCATGCCCCGAACGGCGCCTTCGACTGCACGGTCGAGATCGGCGTCCGGATAGATGATCATCGCATTCTTGCCGCCGAGCTCGAGCAGCGTGCGCTTGAGGCCATCGGCCGCAGCGTGCAGAACGGCCTTGCCTGCAGGTACGCTGCCGATCAGGCCAACGGCGGCGACCTTCGGGTGGCTGACCAGGGCAGCACCGATATCGCGCCCCCCCACGACGCAATTGAGAACGCCTGGCGGGAAAAGGTCTGCCAGGAGCTCCATCAGGCGCAGCGTGGATAAGGGCGCCTGCTCCGGGGGCTTGATGACGACGGTATTGCCCGCGGCCAGGGGCGCCGCGATCTTGCCCGCGGCGAACATGAAGGGATGGTTGAACGGAAAGATACGGGCCACCACGCCAAGCGGCTCGCGGCGGGTGTAGTTCAAGGATCCGTTGGCGGTAGGTAGGGTCTCGCCCTTGATCTCCAAGACCAGGCCGGCGAAGTACTCCAGCTGCGTGGCCGCAATCTCGGCGTCGAACAGCATCGCCTTGACGGGGTTTCCGCAATCGGCGGCGTCCAGAAGCGCCAGGTCCGCGGCATGGGCACGGATGCGGCTCGCGGCCTCGCGCAGCCGGCGGGCACGATCCAGCGGCGGGGTCGCGGCCCAGGCCGGAAATGCTTGTCGCGCGCTGGACACAGCGGCATCAACGTCCGAGGGAGTCGCCAGCTGCACGTGGGCCAGCACCTCGCCAGTGGACGGGTTGATGCTCGCCAGGCGCTCGGCGCCGGGTCGGTCGTGCCAGCCGCCGCCCCAGAACTGACCCTCACGGGAGGGAAGGATGGAGGCGACCCGCAAGGACAGGTCGACAGGGGAAGCGTGTACGGCGAGGTTCATGCGCAAGGGAGTCGGTCGATGTAGCGGCAGGTTTCGTCGAGTCCGACCACGTCGGCATACTTGGCCTGCAGGTCAAACAGGCTCTGGTCATGCGCCGCCTGGGACCGGTCGCCCACACACTCGCGCACGACCATGGGCCGCAGGCCGGTCTGGAGCGCATCGACGGCGGAGGCGCGCACGCAACCGCTGGTGGTGCAGCCTGCCAGCAAGAGGGTGTCGATGCCTCGCGAGAGGAGGCGGGAGGTGAGGTCCGTGCCGAAAAAGCAGGAGGCGTACTTCTTGACCAGCCAGCCTTCGCCCGGCAACCGCTGCAGGCGGGGATCGAGCTCCACGCCGGGCGTTCCGGCGCGCAGCGTCATCACGCCCTTTTGCTTGAGCGCCCAGATGCCGGCGTCCTTCAAGTCAGCCTCGTCATAGCTGACCGAAGAAAAGAAGATCGGCAGGCCACGGGCGCGTGCCGAAGCCAGCAGCGCCTGGGTAGCCTCGATCTGCGCTGACAGCGGGGCCCCGAGCATCGCCTGCGGGTCGGTGAAGGCCTGGATCATGTCGATCACGAGCACCGCGGGCTGCTGGCCGAAACCGATGGTCAGGCCGAACCCGCGCTGCGAGAAGAAAGCCTGTTCGGTGGAAGTCGTCATCTACGGCCTCACCCCATGAAGGCCGGCAGCCAGGTGGCAATCGGGCGGATGAAGAACACAGCCAGCAGCATGAGGATGCTGATCACCACGAACGGGTACGCCGAGGAAAACACCTCGCGTATGTCGATATGCCCCGGCACCACGCTCTTCATCGTGAACAGCAGCAGGCCGAACGGCGGGGTCATCAGCCCCAGCTGCATGGCGATCAGGAACAGGACGCCGAACCAGATCGGGTCGATGCCGGCAGCGGTTACCAGGGGCATGAAGAAGGGAAGCGTCAGCAGCATCATGCTGACCTGGTCGACGAAGCAGCCCAGGACCAGCAGGATGACCACCATCGCGACGATCAGCATATCGGGGCTCAGGTTCAGCTGGCTCACGGCGCCCAGGAATCCGTTGGTCGCACCGGAGAAGCCCAGGAGCTGCGAGAACGCAGTGGCGCCGACAATGATGAACAGCACGATACAGGAGATATGCACCGTCCCCTTGAGAGACTGCACGACGTTCTGCCAGGTCAGTGCGCGGTAGCACGCCGCCAGCAGCAGGGTCGCAGCCGCGCCGAGCGCCGCCGCCTCGGTGGGGGTCGATATACCGGTGGACATGGCACCGATCACCACCCCGAAAATGGACAGCAGCGGCAGCACGTACATCACCAGCGGCTGCCATTTCTGCCAGCCGCGGTAGAGGGTTCCCTCGTCATTGGCTGGTGCGCTGCCAGGCACCAGGATGGCCTTGCCGATGATGTAGGCGACGAAAGTCACGGCCAGTAGGACCCCGGGCACGATGCCTGCGAACAGCAGCTTGGTGATCGAGATGTTGGACAGACTACCGAACAGCACGATCAGGGCCGAAGGCGGAATCAGCATGTCGACCCCGCCGATTGCGATGATCGGCCCCATCGCCAGCGTCGGATGGTATTTCTTCTCAAGCATCACTGGCGTCATCGAACGCCCCAGCATCGCCGTGGTGGCGATGGTGGAGCCCGAGATCGCGGAGAACGCGGTTCCGGCCACCACGGAGACCACCGACAGGCGGGCCGGCACGCGGTGGATCAGGCGGTCGAAGCCATCGATCACCTTGAGCGCCAGGCCGGTCTGAAAAAGGATTTCCCCCATGAGGATGAAAAGCGGGATCGGGGTCAGCGAGAACGTGATCACCGAAGCGATCGAGTTGCGCGCAAGCTGGTCGACCCCCGCCAGGCCACCCATGTAAAAGAATGCAGCGACCACATTGGTCACCAGGAACGCCAGGGCAACAGGCAGGCCGATCATCATCAGCAGCACCACGCCACCCAGCAGGCAAGTCAGAGTCAGGATCCAGTCCACAGTACTTCTCCGTCGAACTTCTAATGAGGGGATCAGGCCACGGACGTGGCTTCTTCCCGGACGGTCTTGGGGCCGGTCCACTGGCGGCGCATCCGCCAGAGGCATTCGACGGTGAGCACCCCGAACAGCACGCTGGCCGGCGTGATGAGCCACCACTCGGGGTAGACGAAGATCTTGAACACCAGAGAACCCTGCGCAGCGCTGGCCAGGGCGGCGTTGGCGCTGGCCAGGGTCAGGATGGCGCATGTGGCAACCGCGATGGCGTCTGTCACCAACTCCAGGCCCCAGGCCACCGACGACGGCAATGCCTTGAGGACCATGTCCATGCGGACATGGGCGCCCTGGCGAAGCAGCCATGGGGCGGCCAGGAAAGTCGAGAGGTACAGCGTGTACTCCGCGACCTCGGTAGCCCAGGGCAGGTTGCCCAGGCGGGCGTTGCGCACGAACACGTCCGCGCAGATGACCGCCACCATCAGGGCCACGAGGGCGCATGCGAGCAGGGCGAGTCCCGTGAGCAGCCGCCCCCAGGCCTCATCGGCGCGATCAAGGAATGTCATCTGCTGCATGGGCCCTCCCGGTCAGCGAGCGACCAGCTGGCGCAGCTTGGGACCGTGCTCGGGGCTGCGCTTGTTGATGCTTTCCCAGATGGTTTCGGTCGCTCGCTTGGCGTAGGCAGCGGTCTCCGCAGCGGGGAAGGTGATCGCCTGGATACCGGCAGCAGCCTGGCGCTTCTTCTCCTCGTCCCACTTCTTGCCGTTCTCCAGGTTCAGGTTCTCCATCCAGATCGCCGCGTTCGTCAGCACCGCACGCTGACGGTCATTGAGCTTCTTCCACGCGCCGAGGTTCATCAGCACGCCGACTTCGGTGTTGTAGAAGCCGGGTTCGACGCGGTACTTGGTGTGCTCCTGCAGGCTCAGGTCAAAGATGCCCGAAACTGGCCAGCCATAGCCGTCGATGACGCCGCGCTCAAGCGCGGTGTAGGTTTCGCCGGGCGCGATGGTCAGGACGTTGGCGCCCATGCTCTGGAAAAACTCCCGGTAGATCGGGATGCCGCGAAGTCGCATCCCGGCGAGATCCGGCTTGGTGATCTGCTTCTTCAGAAACAGGTGATAGGGCATGTTGTCGATTGCCCGGCCCAGGTAGTGCGCGTTCAGCTTCTCGCCCCACAGCTTGTTGATGTAGTCGTAGGCGCCGTTCTTGCGCCACTCCTGGACCGGCACCGTGCTGACGGACAGGGCATCCGACTCCGGCAGCAGGTTGGTGTAGAAGTTCCCGGTCACGTTGACCATGTCCACCACGCCGGTCTTGACGGCGTTGCCCACCTCGAAGGGGGGCATCACCTTGGCGCCACCACCCAGGTAATTGATCTGGATGACGCCCTTGCCCTCGGCGTTGACCTTCTGGACGAACTTTTCGAAGTTGATCGAGAAGAAGTTGCCTTCCGGCCAGGCGCTGACGGCCTTGATGGTGACCTCCTGGGCACTTGCCTGGGCGACGCCCAGGGCGATGGCGCAGGCCGCGGTGACGCGGGCGATTTTCTTGAGCATTTTCATGGTTTGTCTCCTGGGTGGTTCGGGAACATGTCGCCGTCCCTGGCGCTTGCGGTGAAGATCAAAGGAAGGTGTAGCCACCGTCGACGACCAGCGACTGTCCGGTGACGAAGGCGCTGTCGTCGGAAGCCAGGAAGCTGACCACGCCTTCGAGGTCGCGTGGCCCTTCTTCCCGGTGGATGCAACGCATGGCGATCTGCTGGCGCTTCTGCTCGGGGGTCACGGTTTCGCGCGGCACCTCGGTGTCGGTGGCGCCAGGCAGCAACGCGTTGACGGTGATTCCGTCCGGGCCGAGTTCGCGCGCCATCGAACGGGTCATGCCCACCACGGCGGCCTTGGAGGTCGTGTAATGCAGATAGTTCGGACGCCCCATCACGTAGGCTGCGGAGGACACATTGACGATCCGACCCCAGCGATGGCGACGCATCAGCGGCACCATCGCTCGCGTCATCAGGAAGGTGCCGGTGATGTTCACGTGGAGCACACGCATCCACTCATCCACCGGGATCTGCTCGAAGGGGCGCATCTTGATCGTGGAGAAGATGGCGGCGTTGTTCACCAGCACGTCGCAGCGCCCGTAGCGCTCGTCGATGGTGTCTGCGACACCGTTGACGCTGGCGGCATCCCCGATGTCCGCCGCCAGCGGGAGGCACTCCCCACCTGCAGCCTCGACTTCGGCAGCCACCCGCTCTAGCGCCTGGGCCTGGATGTCCAGCGCGACCACGCGATGGCCCTCGCGTGCAAAACGTATCGCGTAGGCACGGCCCAGCCCCTGCGCCGCCCCAGTGATGACGACCACACGACGGGCCGGCCCCTGAATTTCCTTCTCGCTCACTGCGTTGTCTCCTCTGTCTGGGACGCACGGATGGAATCCGCGATAATTTCTTAGTTGACTAACTATATTTGCCGGGGCTAGTCTAGGAACCTATCGACACCAGATCAATCTCGATTCGATAGTCGATCAACGAAAACCCCTACCGATGCACCCCATTCAGCCCGCGAATGTGACGCCTCTGCGCGACCTGGGCGAGTTGCTCACGGCGCAGGAAGCCAGCGACCTCCTCGGCATCAAGCTGGCCAGCCTGTACACGTATGTCAGCCGTGGGCTCCTGCGCCCGGTTCGCCACCCGCACCGCAAGGAGAACCGCTACCAGCGGGGCGACGTCGAGTGCCTTAAGGTACGCAGCAGCGCTCGCCAAGGGCACGGCGCAGTGGCAGCGAACGCCATGCGCTGGGGCCAGCCCGTGATGGACACCGGCATCAGCGAGATCAGCGACGAGGGTCCCCGTTACCGCGGGCACCTGGCCAGCGACCTGGTTCGGCACCCCGGCGTGTTCGAGAACGTGGCTGAATTGCTGTGGACAGGCGTATTGACGGACAGCCCGCACGCCTGGCCAGTGGAGCCCCCCCACGTGGACCTGGGGCGGGCGCTGGACGGCATGCTGCAGCAGGGGCGCGAGCGGCCCCGGATGATGCGGGTGTTCTCGATCGTCGCGACCGCGCTGGGGGGTGGCACGCTGGCCGAGGAGTTGCGCAGCGGTTTCATCGAGCGCTATTCCCGCCAGATGCTGTTCGGCTTTGCTGGCGCCTGCGGAGTGCTTGGCCCGCAGGGCCAGTTCGTGATGCCCAAGGGCGAGCGGCCCTTGGCACGACATATCCTCAGTGCGTTGGGCGGGCCCGAAACTGCCCAGGCAGAACATGCGGTCAATACGGCCTTGATCCTCGGCGCGGACCACGAGCTGTCCTCCGGGACCTTCGCCGCCCGCATCGCGGCTTCAACCGGCTCCACCTTGCATGCCAGCATCGTCGCGGCACAAGCCACGCAGCAGGGCATCGTGCTGGCAGGCGGCGCCGACGCCGCGGAAGAATTCATCGGCAGCATCGGCTCGCTCGACGCGCTGGACATCCGTCTCGCCGAAGCCGAGCGGCAGCGGGAACGGCTGGCCGGCTTCGGCCTGACGATCTACCCGGACGGAGATCCCCGCGCCGCGTTCCTGATCGACCTGGCCCAGCGAACTGCCCCGGGCAGTGCCCGTGCCGACCTGGCCTACCGCTTCGTGGAAAGAGTGCGCGAGCGGCTCGGCATGCATCCGAACATCGAGCTGGGCCTGGTTGTCCTGTCCATCGCCTGGGGGCTGCCAGCGCGCACGCCCTGCGCTCTTTGGGGCATCAGCCGCACCGCCGGATGGATAGCACATGTGATCGAGCAGCGCCTGGCCGGCTTCACCATCCGCCCGCGCGGCCTCTACCAGAGCCGGCGCTGACACGGCGGCGCACACTCATGCGTCCGCCACGAGCCGGTTCACGCCGGAACGGCCTGCCAGAAGATCACTGGCGATGATGATGCGCTGCATCTCCGACGAACCCTCGGTGATCAGCCGGCTGCGCGCATCCCGGAACATCAGCTCCAGCGGCAGGTCCTTGGACAGCCCAAGGCCTCCATGAACCTGGATGGCGCGGTCGACCACGCGCATGTACATTTCGTCGGCATAGAGCTTGACCTGCGACGCCTCGACATGGAAGTCCAGCCCATGATCCGCCTTCCACGCTGCGTGGTAGATCATGAGGCGGGCCGCATGGAGCTCGGTGGCGGAGTCAGCCAGCATCCACTGGATCGCCTGGCGCTTGGCCAGGGGCTGGCCGAAGGTGCTGCGCTGGTTCGCATGGTCCACCGCCATCTGCAGTGCGCGCTCTGCCCGGCCGACCGACTTGGGTCCGTGGATCAGGCGCCCCACGTCCAGGAACTCGCGGGCCAGGGTCCAGCCCTGCCCCGGCTCGCCGACCCGCTGCGAGACGGGGATCACGACGTCCTCGAACACTAGTTCCCATGGACGGTCGGGACTCATGAGGTCGAACGACTGCCCCAGGCGCAGCCCGGGCGTTCCCTTGTCGACCAGGAAGCAGGACACGCCGACCTCCTGGCCGTCCTCGACCGTGCGGGCAAAGAGCTGCACGAAGTCGGCCTTGTCGGCGCTGGTGATGTAGATCTTGGCGCCGTTGATGCGGTAAGTGCCACCCTCACGCACAGCGCGCGTGCGCATGCCCGAGGGGTCCGAGCCGCCATTGGGCTCGGTCAGCGCGAAACAGGTGCGCTTTTCGCCGCGCACCACCGGATACAGGTACTTTTCCTTCTGTTCCGGTCCACAGTGATAGAGGACAGGCCCCAGGTACGGGGTCAGCACGGTCTGGGCACGGAACGAAGGCACGTTGCACTTGCCCAGCTCCTCGAAGACCAGGCACATGCCGACGTAGCCGATGCCGCCCCCACCGTGCGCCTCGGGCAGGTCAAATGCCCAGAAACCCAACTCCTTGGCGCGGTCCTGGAGGCGGCGCCTCACATCGTCCGGGATGTCCGGATCGTTGGCGTACTGCGCTTCCAGGGGCATCAGCTGCTCCTGCACAAAGCGACGCACGGAGTCGCGCAGCATCAACAGTTCGGGGGCAAAGGCGAAATTCACGCGATCACGCCCTCCTTGGCCAGCTTCTCGATGAACTCTGCAGCCAAACCCACCTCCTGCAGCACCTCCCGCGTGTGCTCGCCGAGCGTGGGCGGCGGCAGGAAATCGCTGCGGTGGTCGCCGTCAAAGCGTACAGGCCGATGGGCGGCATGCACCGCTCCCTGGGTCGGATGTTCGATGCTGTAGAAGATCTCTTGGTGGCGCACCTGCGGGTCGTCCGCCAAGTCCTGCAAGCGGTGCTCCGGAGCGAAGGGAACATCATGCGCCTCCAGCAGCGCCAGCCAGTGCGCGCGGGGGTGGACCGAAAAAATATCGGCCAGGTCCCGCGCCAGCTCGTCGTAGCGATCCACACGCGCGCCGCGGTCGGCGTATTTTTGCAGCAGCTGCGGCGCACCGATGGCCGCGACCAGCCCCTCCCAGAATTTGGCTGGCGAGGACAGGTGCAGCCCGATGCGCAGGCCGTCTGCGCAAGTGAGGATGAACGACTGCGAAGCGGCTGCGCGGGCATAGAACCCCAGGGGACGTCCCGTCGAGAACAACTTGCCCAGGGGCTCGGTGGCGAAGGCGATCATCGACTCGATCATGCTCACTTCGACCTTGCGCCCCCGTCCGGTGCGGCCCCGCTCCGCCAGCGCGGCGAGGATGCCCATGGCAGCGAACATGCCCGTGAGCGCATCGGACACAGCGGGCCCGGGGACGCGTGCATCGCGGCCTTCGTGGAACATGGACAACCAGCCCGAGAGCGACTGGCCCACGTTATCGTACGCCGCGCGCTCGGCATACGGACCGCTCGAACCGTAGCCGGTGATGCTGCAGTAGACGAGACCCGGGTTGAGTTCCTTCAGCCGCTCATAGCCCAGGCCGATCTTTTCCTCGACACCAGGGCGCACGTTCAGCAGGAGCACGTCGGCCTGCCGCACCAGCGCCTCCAGCGCCTGGCCAGCACCGGGCGCGTTGTGCTCCAGTGCCACGCTGCGCTTGTTGCGGTTGTGCGCCTGGAAGTGGGAGCTGTAAAGGCCTCCGTTGAACGAGCGGAAGGGGTCACCTGAGCCGGGACGCTCGACCTTGACCACGTCGGCGCCGAGTTCGCCAAGAAGCATCGCGGCATAGGGGGCGGTGATGAAACTGCCGAAATCCAGCACGCGGATGCCGGACAGGACCTGGTTGTCTCTGGAGGTCATGGGTTATGCAGGCGGGTCATTCGGGCTTCACGCCGGTCTGTCGTACCAGGCGGGCAAGCGAGGCGGCCTCCTTGCGCATGAAGGCGGCGAACTCCTCGGGCGTCGAAGGCGCGCCCACCACGCCTAGCGAAGCCAGGCGCTCCTTGACATCCGGTTGACTGAGGGCGGCCGCGATCTCGCGCTGCACCCGCAGCACGATCTCGCGCGGCGTGGCCGCCGGTGCGGCGACCCCGTACCAGGTCATGAAGTCGAACTCGCCCAGCCCGGGCGTCTCAGCGACGGAGGGCGTCTCGGGAAATGCCGGCTGCCGCTTGGCGCTGGACACGGCCAGCGGCACCAGCCGTCCCTGTCGGGCGTAGGGCGCCGCCGAGGACGTTCCGGTGAACATGACATCCACCTGCCCAGCGACCAGGTCGGTCAGCGCAGGCGCCACGCCTTTGTAGGGGATGTGCGTCATGAAGGTTCCCGAAATCGCCTTGAACCACTCCATCGACAGCTGGTGCGGTGTTCCGTTGCCGATCGAGGCGTAGTTGATCTTTCCGGGGCGCTGCTTGGCCAGCGCAATGAGCTCTGGCACCGTCTTCACGCCCAGCGAGGGGTGGGCCACCATGACCAGAGGCACGAAAACCAGCTGCGTGACAGGGGCGAAGTCGTTGACCGAGTCGTACGGCAGCTTCGGGAAGAAGGTGGGGTTGATCGCGTGCGAATCGGTGATCAGGCCGATGGTGTAGCCATCAGGCGGCGCCTTCGCCAGCATGTCGGTGCCAATGACGGTACTGGCACCCGGCTTGTTGTCCACAACCACCTGCTGGCCCATCGAAGTGGTCATCTTCTGGGCCACCAGGCGCGCCACGATGTCAGTGCCACCACCCGGCGGATAAGGCACGATGAAACGGATCGGCTTGCCGGGGTAGCCGGCCTGCGCGCTGGCAGCGGCGGGCGCCAGCGCGCAGGCCAGCGCCAGGCCCAGCAGCGGGAAGAGGCGGCGGCGTTGCAGCGGCCGTGTACGGGTGTCGTTCATGCCTTGCTCCTAGTGGTTTTCTGGGTGTCTTCAAAACAAGAGTGATGATGCGGGCGCGATGTACAGCATCTCCCCCCGCGTCCGGTCGATGCGAAGGTGTTTCGCCCGCCCATGCCGGACTCAGGCCTGTAGCGCGCGCCGCAGGAAGGTGTTGGTCCGCTCACGGGCCAGGGCGATATCGGACTCGGCCCCACGGGTGTAAAAGCCGTGGTCGGCGCCGGGGTACAGGTGCATCTCGACCGTCTTGTCCTGGACCGCTTGCGCAATCTGGAGGCGCGCGGCTGGCGGCACGTAGCGGTCCTGGTCGCCAAAATGCAGCATCAGCGGGCAGCGCAGCGACCCCGCGGCGTCCAGCCGCTTTTCGATGCCCACGCCATAGAAGCCGACCGCCGCGTCCATGTCCGGCAGGGTCGCCGCGAGGTAGGCGAGCTTGCCGCCCAGGCAAAGGCCGGCGACGGCCACCCGCCCGCTGAAGCCGGAGCGCTGGCGGATGCGCGCGGCAGTGGCCGTGACGTCGGCCAGGCCCTCCTCGTCCCGGTATCGCTCGAGGAAGCCGAAGGCCTTTTGCATGTCCTCTTTCGAGTGGGACAACTCGACGCCTGGCTGCATTCGCCAGAACAGGTCTGGGGCATACGCCAGGTAGCCGTCCTCGGCAAAGCGGTCGGCGACTCGGCGCACGTGCGCCGTCACCCCGAAGATTTCCTGGAGCAAGATCACGGCATGGCCGTTCGGCTGCGCGGGCTCGCTCACATAGGTACCAAAGCTGCGGCCGTCGGCACAGGGGATGGTGTCCCGGTTGGAATTCGTCATGCAGGAGCCCTCAGACCGTGTAGCGACCCGCCAGCACTTCGCGGGCGATCGAGCTTTTGTGGATTTCCACCGTGCCGTAGCCAATGGACATGCCTCGCACGTCGCGGAAATGCCGCTCGTACGGGTACTCCTGGGACAGGCCGTAGGCACCGGCGAGTTGCATGGCCTCGTTGGTGACACGCACCGCCATCTGGTTGACGTAGGCCTTGGTGATCGAGGTATCAGCGATGCTCGGCTGGCCGGCATCGACCCGGGCCGCGGCCCGGTACAGAAGGGCACGGGCAGCCTCGATGTCCATCGCCATATCGGCCAGCTTCCACTGCAGCCCCTGGTGATCCGCCAGCGGCCGGCCGAACTGCACCCGCTCCTTCACGTGCGTCACAATGTTCTCGAACGCTGCCTGGGCCACGCCCAGGCAGATGGTGGGATTGCCGGCGATGCGATCGGCATCCAGCACGGCGAGCAGCTCTCGCATGCGACCCGGCGCCAGCAGCACCTGGTCAGCCGGGATGCGACAGTCCTGGAACACCAGTTCGGCCATGCCGGTGCCACGCAAGCCGATCAGGTCGAGGTGGTTGCCGATGGAAAAGCCCGGGGTTCCCCGCTCCACGAGGATGGCCCCGACGCCTTTCATGCCCGGCTCCGGGCTCATTCTCACCAGCACCAGGAACAGGTCGGCGACCTGGGCCGCCGTGCACCACAGCTTGCTGCCATTGATCACGACATGGCCTGCCTCGCGGGTGGCGCGGCATTGCACGTTGCCAACGTCGGACCCGGCATTGGGCTCGGACATGCTCCAGGCCGTGAGGACCTCGCCCTTGACGATGCGGGGCAGGTACTTGCGCTTGTGGGCCTCGCTACCCAGGCCCAGCAGGGCACGCGACGCAGCGCCGTCGGTGCACGAGAACAGGATGGCCGTGTTGGCACAGGCGCGCGCGATCGCCTCGGCGACCAGCACGTTCTCCATCAACCCCAGTCCGGCACCGCCGTAGGCCTCGGGGATGAAAAGACCGGTGTAGCCGTGCTCGGCGAGCACCCGCACGTTTTCAACCGGCGGCAGGTACTCCCGGTCGGCGCGGGCTGCGCCGGGCGCGAAACGCTCGCGCGCGAGGGCTCGCACGCTGTCACGGATCAATCGCTGCTCCCCTGTCAGTCCCAGGTCTTGCATTGGTGCCACCTCACCACTGGACGTGCGAGGACGACTCCGCCTCGGTGCGTTCCCAGATTTCCCGCGCGATCGGGTTGCGCAGCTCCTCGGCGAGGTGGCCAACGATACCGATCGAACGGCCGATGACAGCAAGGCCCCGGCACAGGCGCCACGGGATCCCCATCTCGGACGACAGGGCGCCCAATGCGCCGGTGGCGTTGACCGGCAATTGCCCGGGCTTGCCCAGCGCGCGCTCGGCGGCCGCAGCGATCTCCTGCATCAGTCGCACGTAGCGCCCGCTCAGGCCGTGTTGCGCCGCCAGTTCGAACAGGCGCGTGGCGCGTGGATCTACCGGCTTGTGCACGTTGTGCCCGATCCCCGGAATGGGCTGTCGTGTCTCACGCAGCTTGCTCACGATCGACTCAGCCAAAGCGGGCAGGGCTGCGTCCGGCACACTGGCGCCCTCGCCGGACAAGGCATCCTGCAGGAGGCGGGCCGAGCCTTCGGCGGTGCCGGCGAATGTGGTCCCCATCCCGAGCAGCCCGGAAGCCACAGCGCCCTGCAGCGACTCGGGCGCACCCAGGTAGGTCAGCCGGGCTGCGATCACCATCGGGGTCATCCCGTGCTCCACCAGCGTGGCCAGCATCGCGTTGAACACCACCGACTCCGACGGGGTGGGCAGGCGGCGCTGGATTTCGAAGAAGGCGAAGTCACCCAGGTTCAGCTTGCCCATGATGTCCTGCATCAGGTCCAGCCCCTGCACGCGAATGCGCGTGGCATCGCTGCAGCCCATGTCCGAATGCAAAGGCTTGCGCTCACCCCTCATGTCTTGTCTCCTTGGTGTTCATCGCGGCCCCCCGGGCCACTGTGGTTTCCAATCTACGCGCGGGTGATGTTTCATACAATCGATGGAGATTATCTAGACTATTCGCCTCATGGATGAAGATAAGTTCGACCTGAATTTGATGCGGGTGTTCGACGCGCTCATGGAAGACGGCAACCTGACCCGCGCCGGCTTCCGGCTCGGGTTGTCGCAGCCGGCGATGAGTCATGCGCTCGCACGCCTGCGCAAGCTCGCCAGCGACACGCTTTTCGTGCGCGTACCTTCCGGGATGGAACCCACCGAAATGGCCCTGCGGATGGCCCCGGCCGTGCGTGAGGGCCTGCGGCTGCTGGAGGGCGCGCTGGAAGGGGACATGCGCTTCGACCCGCAAACGTGCGAGCGAACCTTTCAGGTTCTCTTGAGCGACATTGGCGAGCTGGTTTACCTGCCCCGGCTGATGCGCCGGCTGGAGGAACTGGCACCCCACCTGAACGTGCGGGCCCTGCAGTTGCCGCGGGAGGCCTACCAGGAAGCCTTCATGAGCGGGGAGGCGGACCTGGCAATCGGTTTCCTGCCAGGATTGCGCAGCGGGTTCTACCAGCAGCGACTGTTCTCGGACACCTACGTGGGAGTGGTCCGCAAGGACCATCCGCGCATCCGCTCACGCATGTCCCTCGCGCAGTTCGTCGCCGAATCGCACGTGCTGATCGAGCCGGGAGGCTCACGCTACCGCACGGTGGCGCACCAGACGTCAACGACCACGCTGATCGAGCAATACCTCGTCGAACATGGGCTCACGCGCCGCGTTGCGCTGCGCGTCCCGCACTTCATGGTCGTGCCGGACATCGTGCAATCGACCGACCTGATCGCCACCTTGCCAAGCTACGTGATCCGGCATACCCAGCCCCGACCGGGACTGAAGATGGTGCAGTTGCCTTTCGAGGTGCCGGGCTTCGAAATCAAGCAGTTCTGGCACCAGCGAAGCCATGACGACCCGGGCAACCGCTGGTTGCGCGGCGTCATCGGGGAACTGTTCACGCAGGGCTAGGTTGCCTCAAGCGTAGAGCCTGGAGCTCTTGGGCAAGTGGGCCATGAGGAACTCCATCTGGTCCGCCAGGATGCGGCGGTTGCGAAGGATGAAGTCCTCCCAGAGGCTGGGGACGTAGGGCGCGTACAGCAGGGGCATGCGCGCCTGTTCGGGGGTGCGGCTGCTTTTGCGGTGGTTGCAGGCGCGGCAGGCGGTGACGACGTTCATCCAGTGGTCCTTGCCGTTCTGGGCGAAGGGGATGATGTGCTCGCGCGTGAGCTCGTCCTCGTCGTGGAGGACGCCGCAGTACGCGCAGATGTTGCGGTCGCGGGCGAAGAGCTTGGCGTTGGTCAGGCCAGGCTTGAGGTCGAACGGGTTGATGTTCGGGACGCCCTTGGTGCCGATGATGCTGTTGACGGCGATGACGGACTGCTCGCCGGTGGCGGCGCTGTGGCCACCGCGGAAGACCGCCACGCGCGCGCCGGCCTCCCAGCGGACCTGGTCGGCCGCGTAATGCAGCACCGCCTGCTCCAACGAGATCCAGGACTGCGGAAGGCCCTGGGCGGACAACTTCAACACCTTCAAGAACCGCCTCCATCAACGATCAAGACCACTGAACGGAATCGCAGTGACAATATAACCCTTTTCAGTGGCTTTCCTCCACTGGGCGCCAGCGGTGACGGGCGCCCGGTGCTATCAAAAAGATATCAATCGCTCGATGCAGATCTTCCGCGGCTTCCACCACCCGGGCGTGGCCCCGGCCTGCGCCCTGACCATCGGCAATTTCGATGGCGTCCACCGGGGGCACCAGGCCATGCTGGCCCTGTTGAACAACGAGGCGCGCCACCGCGGCGTGCCCAGCTGCGTGCTGACCTTCGAGCCCCACCCCCGGGACTACTTCGCCGGCGCGCTGCGCAAGCCCGAACTGGCGCCCGCGCGCATCGCGACCCTGCGCGACAAGCTGACCGAGCTGGCCGCCTGCGGCGTGGACCAGTGCGTGATCCTGCCATTCGACGCGCGCTTGTCCGCCCTGTCGCCGCAGGCCTTCATCGACGAGGTGCTGGTGCAGGGGCTGGGCGCGAAGTACGTGCTGGTGGGCGATGATTTCCGCTTCGGCACCCGGCGGGCCGGCGACTACGCCATGCTGGACGCCGCCGGCGCCGCCCAGGGCTTCGACGTGGCCCGCATGAACAGCTACGAGGTCCACAAGCTGCGGGTGTCCAGTTCGGCCGTCCGCGAGGCGCTGGGGCGGGGCGACCTGGACGGTGTCGCCACCCTGCTGGGGCGCCCGTACAGCATCAGCGGCCACGTGGTGCACGGGCGAAAGCTGGGCCGCGAGCTGGGGCGGAACCACATCAACCCGACGGGCTTTCGCACGCTGAACCTGCGCTTTTCCCACTGGAAACCGGCCGCCAGCGGCATCTTCGCGGTGCAGGTGCATGGCCTGGCCGCGCAGCCCCTGGCAGGCGTGGCCAACCTGGGTGTGCGACCCTCCCTGGACCCGAACGACGTCAACGGCGGCCGGGTGCTGCTGGAGACCCACTGCCTGGACTGGCCGGCCCACCTCGGCGGCGAAGGGGGGTACGGTAAAATCGTCAAGGTGGACCTGCTGCACAAACTGCACGACGAGCTGAAGTACGACAGCCTCGACGCCCTGACCGCCGGCATTGCGCGCGACTGCGCCGACGCCCGGGCGTTCTTCGCGTCCACCCGTCGCCAGACCACGCGCGACCGAATTTAACGACGGGGCCCCCGTCCGTTCGCCGCCTTCGACAGGCTCAGGGCGAACGGCTCGCCCCGCCTTCCTGCCTCCCCGGCCAACCAAACTGCCGGGCTGAGCTTGTCGAAGCCACCATCCGCTTTGCCATGTCCGAGAACAAGACCGATTACCGCGCCACGCTGAACCTCCCCGACACGCCCTTCCCCATGCGCGGCGACCTGCCCAAGCGCGAGCCGGGCTGGGTGAAGGACTGGGAGGACCAGGGCCTGTACAAGCGCCTGCGCGAGGCCCGCTGCGGGCACGAGAAGTTCGTGCTGCACGATGGCCCGCCCTACGCCAACGGCCAGATCCACATGGGCCACGCGGTCAACAAGATCCTCAAGGACATGATCGTGAAGTCGCGCCAGCTCAAGGGCATGGACGCGGCCTACATCCCCGGCTGGGACTGCCACGGCCTGCCGATCGAGAACGCGATCGAGAAGAAACACGGCCGCAACCTGCCGCGCGACGAGATGCAGGCCAAGAGCCGCGCCTTCGCCACCGAGCAGATCGCGCAGCAGATGGCGGACTTCAAGCGCCTGGGCGTGCTGGGCGACTGGGACAACCCGTACAAGACGATGGCCCCGAGCAACGAGGCCGACGAGATCCGCGCCTTCAAGCGCGTGATGGAGCGCGGCTTCGTCTACCGCGGCCTCAAGCCGGTGTACTGGTGCTTCGACTGCGCGTCCTCGCTGGCCGAGTTCGAGATCGAGTACGCGGACAAGAAGTCGCAGACGCTGGACGTGGCCTTCGAGGCCGACGAGCCCGCGCAGCTGGCGGCCGCCTTCGGGCTGGCTGCCCTGCCGGGACAGGTGAAGCAGGGCTTTGCCGTGATCTGGACGACCACCGCCTGGACGCTGCCCGCCAACCAGGCGCTGAACCTGCACCCCGAGCTGGCCTATGCGATGGTGGACACGCCGCGCGGCCACCTGGTCGTGGCCGAGTCGCTGGTGGAGAAATGCCTGGCGCGCTGGCACCTGCAGGGCCAGGTCGTGGCCACCACCACCGGCGAGAAGCTGGGCGGGCTGAACTTCCGCCACCCGCTGTACGACGTGGACCCCGGCTTCCGGCGCCTGTCGCCCGCCTACCTGGCCGAGTACGTGACGGCCGAGGACGGCACGGGCGTGGTGCACTCCTCGCCCGCCTATGGCGTGGACGACTTCAACAGCTGCATCGCCCACGGCCTGACCTTCGACCAGATCCTCAACCCCGTGCAGGGCCACGGCAGCTATGAAGCCTCGCTGCCCCTGTTCGGCGGCGAGAACATCTGGAAGGCCGCGCCGCGCATCATCGAGGTGCTGCGCGAGGCCGGCCGCCTGCTGGGGACCGAGAACATCACCCACAGCTACCCGCACTGCTGGCGCCACAAGTCGCCGGTGATCTACCGCGCCGCGGCGCAGTGGTTCATCCGCATGGACGAGGGCGAGGGCGTGTTCACCACGGACAAGGCGCCCGGCACGCTGCGCCAGATCGCGCTGGCCGCGATCGAGCAGACCGAGTTCTACCCCGAGAACGGCAAGGCCCGCTTGCGCGACATGATCGCCGGCCGGCCGGACTGGTGCATCTCGCGCCAGCGCTCCTGGGGCGTGCCCCTGCCCTTCTTCCTGCACGTGGACTCCGGCGAGCTTCACCCGAAGACGCCCGAGATCCTGGACATCGCTGCTGCGATGGTGGAGGCTGGCGGCATCGAGGCCTGGTCCAAGGCGTCGACCGAGGAGATCCTGGCCAAGGTGGGCTGCGCCGCCGACGCGCCGCAGTACACCAAGAGCACCGACATCCTGGAGGTGTGGTTTGACTCGGGCACCACGCACACCACGGTGCTCAAGGGCTCGCACGCCGGCGCCGGCCACGAGAACGGCCCCGAGGCCGACCTGTACCTGGAAGGCCACGACCAGCACCGCGGCTGGTTCCACAGCTCGCTGCTGACCGCCTGCGCGATGTACGGGCGCGCGCCTTACCGCGGCCTGCTGACCCACGGCTTCACCGTGGACAGCCAGGGCCGCAAGATGTCCAAGTCCCTGGGCAACGGCGTGGACCCGCAAAAGACCAGCGAGAAGCTGGGCGCCGAAATCATCCGCCTGTGGGTGGCGGCCTCCGACTACTCCGGCGACATCGCCGGCGACGACAAGATCCTGGCCCGCGTGGTGGATGCCTACCGCCGCATCCGCAACACGCTGCGCTTCCTGCTGGCCAACGTGAGCGACTTCGATCCCGCCCAGGACGCCGTGCCGCTGGCCGAGATGCTGGAGATCGACCGCTACGCCATGAGCCGAGCGGCCCAGTTCCAGGCCGAGGTGCTGGCGCACTACGAGGTGTACGAGTTCCACCCCGTGGTGGCCAAGCTGCAGGTGTACTGCTCCGAGGACCTGGGCGCGTTCTACCTGGACGTGCTCAAGGACCGCCTGTACACCACCGCGCCCAAGTCGCACGCCCGCCGCAGCGCCCAGACCGCGCTGTGGAACATCACCCACGCGATGCTGCGCTGGATGGCGCCGTTCCTGAGCTTCACCGCCGAGGAGGCGTGGAAGGTGTTCGGCGGCCAGGACTCGATCTTCTTCGAGACCTACGCCGAGATCGGCGGGCCGGATGAGGCCCTGCTGGCCAAGTGGAGCCGCCTCCGCGAGATCCGCGACGTGGCGAACAAGGAAGTCGAGGCCCTGCGCGCCCAGGGCCAGGTCGGCGCCTCGCTGCAGGCCGACCTGTCCATCACCGCGCCCGCCGCCGACCACGCCCTGCTGGCCAGCCTGGGCGACGACCTGAAGTTCGTGCTCATGACCTCCGCGCTGGCACTGGCCGAAGGCGCCGAACTGGCCGTGAAGGCCGCCCCGTCCACCGCCACCAAGTGCGAGCGCTGCTGGCACTACCGCGACGACGTGGGCACCGACGCCGCGCACCCGACGATCTGTGGCCGCTGCAGCAGCAACCTGTTCGGCGCGGGCGAAGCCCGCACCTGCGCCTGATGGGCCGCGGCAAGGGCGGCGGCGCCGGTGGCGGGATGCTGCCCTGGCTGGGCCTGGCGCTGCTGATCCTCATCGCGGACCAGTTCACCAAGACGCTGATCCTGGGCTTCTACCGCCTGGGGGACGCGACCTACGTGACCTCGTTCTTCAGCGTGGTGCGGGTGCACAACACGGGCGCGGCGTTTTCCTTCCTGGCCGGGGCCTCGGGCTGGCAGCGGTGGTTCTTCATCGGGCTGGGCATCGTGGTGTCGGTGTTCATCGTCTGGATGCTGCGCCAGCACGCCTCGCAAAAGCTGTTCGCCTTTTCCATGGCCAGCCTGCTGGGTGGGGCCATCGGCAACGTGGTGGACCGCATGATGCACGGCTACGTGGTCGACTTCATCGCCCTGCACTACGCGGGCTGGCATTTCCCTGCCTTCAACGTGGCCGACATAGCCATCACGGCCGGCGCCGTCGGCATGATCCTGGACGAGCTGTTGCGGGTGCGCCGCGGGCGCTGACGCAGGCATTTCCCGAGGCTCCTCGGGGAACTCGTCCGGGCGTATCATGGATTCAGCGATGAAGCATCTGCTGAATCTCCTGGCCGCCGTGTCCCTGCTGGTGTGGGGCACCTACCTGGTCCGCACCGGTATCCTGCGGGTCTTCGGCGCCAACCTGCGCCACGTGCTGGCACGCAGCATCCGCTCCCGCCCGGCCGCTGCCCTGGCCGGCCTGGGGGTCACCGCCCTCGTCCAGTCCAGCACCGCCACCGCCCTCATCGTCGCGTCCTTCGTCGGCCAGGGCGCGGTGACGCTGCCGATGGCGCTGGCCGTGATGCTGGGCGCCGACATGGGCACGGCCCTGATGGCGGTGGTGTTCTCCCTGGACCTGTCCTGGCTGTCGCCGTTGTTCATCTTCGTGGGGGTGGTGCTGTTCATCTCCAACCAGGGCAGCACGGCCGGCCGCGTGGGCCGCATCCTGATCGGCCTGGGGCTGATGCTGCTGGCGCTGCGGCTGGTGGCGCAGTCGACGCAGATCATGGTGGGCTCGCCCGCCATCAAGGGCCTGCTGCTGTCCCTGTCCAGCGACATCCTGCTGGAGATCACCGTGGGCGCGGTGCTGGCCATCGCCGCCTACTCCAGCCTGGCCATCGTGCTGCTGACCGCGACCCTCGCCGCCGCGGGCGGCCTGTCCATGGAAACGGCGCTGGGCCTGACGCTGGGGGCCAACCTGGGCAGCGGGCTGCTGGGGGTGATCGCGATGGGCCGGGCCAGCGTGGCGACGCGCCAGGTGCCCCTGGGCAACCTGGTCTTCAAGGTGGCCGGCGTACTGCTGTCGGCGCCGCTGGTGGCCCCCTGGCTGAAGCACGTGGGCCCCTGGCTGGACGAGTCGACGACGGTGGTGGTGTTCCACCTGGCGTTCAACATGGTCATGGCGCTGAGCTTCATCGGCCTGACCGGGGTGGTGGCGCGGCAGGTGCAGTCCTGGCTGCCGTTGGAAGAGGCGGGGCGCAGCGGTCGCCCCCACCACCTCGACCCCACGGCGCTGGCCACGCCGTCGCTGGCGATTTCCTGCGCGGCGCGCGAGGCCATGCACCAGGCGGACGTGGTGGAGACCATGCTGCGCGGCATCCTGCCGGTGATCGAGAACAACGACGAGCGCCTCTCGCGCGAGCTGCGCAAGATGGACGACACGGTGGACCAGCTGTACTCGTCGATCAAGTACTACCTGACCAAGATCTCCCGCGAGGCGCTGGGCGAGGAGGAAAGCCGGCGCTGGACCGACATCATCAGCTTCACGATCAACATGGAGCAGATCGGCGACATCATCGAGCGCGTGCTGACGGACGTGGAGGACAAGAAGATCCGCCCGGGCCGCAGCTTCTCCAGCGCCGGCATGGCCGAGATCCGCGAGCTGCACGCCCGCCTGCAGGACAACCTGCGGCTGGCGATGAGCGTGTTCCTCAACGGCTCGGTGCACGACGCGCAGCGGCTGCTGGAGGAAAAGGCCCGCTTCGGCGACCTGGAGCGGGCCTATGCCCGATCGCACCTGAGCCGGCTGTCGGACCGCACGGTCCAGAGCATGGAAACCAGCTCGCTGCACCTGGACCTGATCAGCGACCTCAAGCGGATCAACTCGCACCTGTGCTCGGTCGCCTACCCCCTGCTGGACTCGGTGGGCGCGCTGGCCCCCAGCCGGCTCAAGCCGATGCCACCCGCGCCACCGCCCGAGGCGACGGCGCAGTCGGCACGGCCGACGCTGCCGGTCTGAGGGACGGGCGGGCGGGCCCGAGCCGTCAGGGCAGCAGGATGCTGCTGCCGGTGGTCTTGCGCGACTCCAGGTCGCGATGGGCCTGCTGCACCTGGGCCAGCGGGTAGCGCTGCTCGATGTGGATCTTCACCTGGCCGCTGGCGACCACCTCGAACAGGTCGTCGGCCATGGCCTGGGTGGACTCGCGCGACGAGATGTGGGTGAACAGGGTCTGGCGGGTGACGTACAGCGAGCCCTTGGCGCCCAGGATGCCGGGCGCGAACGCCGGGGCCGGGCCCGAGGCATTGCCGAAGCTGGCCATCAGGCCGAACGGGGCCAGGCAATCCAGCGACTTGTCCCAGGTGTCCTTGCCGACGGAGTCGTAGACCACCTTCACGCCCTTGCCGCCGGTGATTTCCTTGACGCGGGCGGCGAAGTCCTCGGTGCTGTAGTTGATGACGTGGGCCGCGCCATTGGCCTTGGCCAGGGCGCACTTGGCGTCCGAGCCGGCCGTGCCGATCAGCTGCAGGCCCAGGGCGCGCGCCCACTGGCAGGCGATGAGGCCGACGCCGCCGGCGGCTGCATGGAACAGGACGAAGTCGCCCGCCTTCAGGCCGCCCACGGGCAGCGTCTTCTTGAGCAGGTACTGGGCGGTGAGGCCCTTGAGCATCATGGCGGCGCCGGTCTCGAAGTCGATGGCGTCGGGCAGCTTGCACACGCAGGTGGCGGGCATGACCCGCACCTCGCAGTAGGCGCCGATGGGCGCGCTGGCGTAGGCGGCGCGGTCGCCGGCCTTCAGGTGGGTGACGCCCTCGCCCACGGCCTCGATGACGCCGGCGCCTTCCATGCCCAGGCCCGCGGGCAGCGGCGTGGGGTACAGGCCGGTGCGGAAGTACACGTCGATGAAGTTCAGGCCGATGGCGTGGTGGCGGATGCGCACCTCACCGGGGCCGGGCTGGCCGACCTCGACGTCCTCGAGGACCATGTTCTCGGGGCCGCCGGTCTGGTGGATGCGAATGGCTTGGGGCATGGGAAGTCTCCTTGTTGTGGCGCGCATGGTGCCATGAAAAGGCAGTCGCCGCCGGCGCAGCCCCGCGGTCGGCTAAAGTCGGCGGCTGCCCATGACCCAGCGACTCACGCCCGCCACCGCCGCCCTGCTGTCCATTCCGCCCCTGATGTGGGCGGGCAATGCCGTGATGGGGCGCATGGTGAGCGAACTGGTGCCGCCGATGACGCTGAACCTGCTGCGGTGGGTGCTGGCGGGCCTGCTGCTGCTGCCGCTGGCGGGCTGGGTGCTGCGCCGGGACAGCGGGCTGTGGCAGCACCTGGGGCGCTACAGCCTGATCGGGCTGCTGGGCGTGGGCTGCTACAACGCACTGCAGTACCTGGCCCTGCACACGTCCACGCCCCTGAACGTGACCCTGGTGGGCGCGGGCATCCCGATGTTCACCATGGCCATGGGCGCCGCCTTCTTCGGCCAGCGCGCGGCCCGCCACCAGGTGCTGGGGGCGATGCTGTCGCTGACCGGCGTGCTGCTGGTGCTCACGCGCGGCGACCTGGGCTCGCTGCTGCTGGTGCGCTTCGTGCCGGGCGACCTGTACATGCTGCTGGCGAACCTGGCGTGGGCCCTCTACACCTGGCTGCTGGCGCGCACCACGGAGCCTGCGGCCATCCGCGGCGACTGGGCCGCCTTCCTGCTCGCGCAGATCGTGCCCGGCCTGGGCTGGTCGGCGTTGCTGACGGCCGGCGAATGGTCGCTCGCGCCGCAGTCCATCACCTGGGGCTGGCCGCTGGCCGTGGCCCTGGCCTACGTGGCCATCGGGCCCGCGATCCTGGCCTACCGGTGCTGGGGCCTGGGGGTGCAGCGGGTGGGACCCAATGTGGCGGGCCTGTTCATCAACCTCATGCCGCTGTTCGCCGCGGTGCTCTCGGCCGCGCTGCTGGGGGAGATGCCGCAGGGGTACCACGCCGTGGCTTTCATCCTGATTGCAGCGGGCATTGTCTGGTCATCGCGCCGGGGGTAGGATGCGCCCCACTGCCTTTCTGCACACGAAAGGCTTCAGGGAGAGCACATGCGCCAACTTCTCGCCGGCCTGTCCTGGGCCGTCCTGTGCACGATGTCCTGGGCCCAGGGCACTGCGGCGCCCGCCGCCGCCGCGACCCCGCCGGCCACCCCGCCCTCCGCGGCGGCCCCGCCCCTGCGCGTGGGGGTGATCGGGCCCTTCACCGGCCCCTCCGCCGATTTCGGCGTGCCCATGCTGCAGGGCATCCAGCTGGCCGTGGAGGAGATCAACGCCGTCGGCGGCTACCTGGGCCGCCCCATCGAGCTGGTGGTCAAGGACGACAAGGCCGACCCGCCCACCGGCAAGGCCCGGGCCGAGGAACTGGCGCGCGAGAACGTGGTGGCCACCCTGGGCTTTTGCAACACCGGCGTGGCGATGGCGGCGCTGGACATCTTCCAGAACGGCAAGATCCCCCTGATCGTGCCCTGCGCCGCGGGCAGCCCGGTCACGGCGAAGTTCCCGGCCCGCGAGAGCTACGTGTTCCGCACCTCGGCGCGTGACGGCCTTCAGTCGGCCTTCATGGTGGAGGACCTGGTCAAGCGCGGGTGGACCAAGGTGGCGATCTTCCATGACGCCACGCCCTACGGCGAGGGCGGCCTGGCCGACGTGCGCAAGGCCCTGGCCGCGCACCAGCTGCAGCCGGTGTACGTGGCCCGCTTCCCGCTGGGCGTGAAGGACCTGACGGCCGAGTTGCAGGCCGCACGGGCCGCCGGCGCGAACGTGGTGTTCAGCTACACGGTCGGTCCCGAGAACGCCGTGATCGCCCGCGGGCGCGCGCAACTGCGCTGGAACGTGCCGCAGGTGGGGGGCTGGACCCTGTCCTTCCCCTTCTTCATCGACGGGGCCGGGCCGGCCGCCGAGGGCGCGCTGATGGCGCAGACCTTCATCGCCGAACCCAGCAACGAGCGCCGCGCCGCCTTCCTCTCGGCGTATTCACGCAAGTTCGGCGTGCGGCGCATCCCGGTGCCCATGGCCGCCGCCCAGGCCTACGACGCCACCTACCTGCTGCTGTACTCGCTGTTCTCGATCCGCAACAACCAGCTCACCGGGCCGGCCATCAAGCAGGCCCTGGAGACGATGCCGCGCACCTACTACGGCGTGGTCGCGACCTACGAGAAGCCCTTCAGCCCCGACGACCATGACGCCATCACCCAGAACATGCTGGTGCTGGGCCAGGTGAAGAAAGGGGGGGTGACCTTCGCCTACCCGGAGGATGCGCGGCGCAACCTGTTCGTGCAGCGCAAGCAGCAGCCTGCAGCACCCGCTCCCTCCGCCGCCACACCGGCCGCCAAGCCGGCCGCAGCGGCGACGGCGCAGTGAACGGCGCCGAGGCGCCGCGCAGCGTCCCTCAGTAGGTGCCCGGGTAGGCGCCGCCGTCGATCAGCAGGTTCTGGCCGGTGATGTAGCCCGCCTGCGCGCTGCACAGGAAGGCGCAGGTGGCACCGAACTCATCGGGCTGGCCGAAGCGCTGCGCCGGGATGGTCTTGCGGCGCGCATCGGCCACGGCCTCGACCGGCTGGCCGGTCTTCTTCGAGGCGCCCGCCAGGGTGGCCTGCAGGCGGTCGGTGTCGAAGGCGCCGGGCAGCAGGTTGTTGAGGGTCACGTTGGCCGACACCAGCTTGGGGCTGCGCGCCACGCCGGCGACAAAGCCCGTCAGGCCCGAGCGCGCGCCGTTGGACAGACCCAGGATGTCGATGGGCGCCTTGACCGCGCCGGAGGTGATGTTGACGATGCGGCCGAAGCCCCGCGCGGCCATGCCGTCGACGGTCGCCTTGATCAACTCGATCGGGGTAAGCATGTTGGCGTCCAGCGCCTTGATCCAGGCCTCGCGGTCCCAGTCACGGAAATCGCCGGGCGGCGGGCCGCCGGCGTTGGTGACCACGATGTCGTAGTCCGCCCGCGCGGCGAAGGCGGCGGCGCGGCCCTCGGGGGTGGTGATGTCGGCGGCCACCGTGATCACCTGCGTGCCAGCGGGCACCGCCGGGTCAGCGCGCAGCGCCTGTGCGGCGGCGTCCAGCGCCTCGGCCCCGCGGGCCACCATCACCACGTGCGCGCCCGCCTGCGCGAGCGCCCTGGCGCAGCCCAGGCCCAGGCCCTTGCTCGCGCCGCACACCAGGGCCCAGCGGCCCGCAATCCCGAGATCCATCCTCATGTCTCCTGTGTTCGATCGAAACGTATCACTTCGCCGATTGTGGCGCGGCCGCGCCTGCCTTGCGCGTGAACAGCCAGATGCCCGTGATCACCAGGGCGGTACCCGCGGCCACCCAGGCGGTGAAGGGCTCGCCCAGGATGAAAACGCCCATGAGGATGGTGGACATGGGGCCGATCATGCCGGTCTGCGCCGTCATGCCCGAGCCGATGCGCTCGATGGCCATCATCACCAGGAGCACCGGCACTGCGGTGCAGGCAATGGCGTTGAGCACGGACAGCCACACCACCTCGGGCGCAACCTGCAGCGCCACGTCGACCGGGTGCAGCAGCAGGAACTGCACGATGCACAGGAGGCAGGCCACGGTGGTGGCCAGGCCCACCAGGCGCAGCGAGCCCAGGCGCTGCACCATCTGGCCGCTGTAGACGAGGTACAGGGCGTAGCTGACCGCGCTGCCGAACACGAGCAGGGAGCCGAGGGCGGCATGGGCGCCCTGCAGGCCGACCTCGTGGCCGAACACCAGGAACACGCCCAGGTAACTGACCGCCATGCCGGCCACCTGGCTGCGCCCCAGCGGCTTGCGATGCAGCAGCCAGCCCATGACGACGACCAGGGTGGGGTTGAGGTACAGGATCAGCCGCTCCAGCGAGGCACTGACGTACTGCAGGCCCGCGAAGTCGAGCAGGCTGGCCAGGTAGTAGCCGGTCAGCCCCAGGAAGCCCACGCCGGCCCAGTCGCGCCCCGACAGGCGGGGCTTGCCGCGGCTGGCCCACCAGGCCATGACGGCGAAGATGGGGAGCGCGAACAGCATGCGCAGCATGATCAGCGTGACCGGGTCCACGCCGTAGCGGTAGGCCAGCTTGACGATGATGGCCTTGCCGCTGAAGGCGATGGAGCCCACGAGGGCCATGGCCAGGCCGGGCCCGAGGGCACCGCGTCCGGGGGTCATGGGGTCACTGGCCCTTCAGCCGGGCATGCAGGCGCCGCAGCGAGCCCCAGACGGCCAGCGCCACCACCGGGATGG